>Ga0207641_10000117_pt1 | contig 117830 bp, 92 predicted proteins | sample KBSSwiS62_FD_184306 | JGI IMG/M metagenome (GOLD analysis project Ga0207641, IMG submission 184306) | Switchgrass rhizosphere microbial communities from Kellogg Biological Station, Michigan, USA - KBS Switchgrass S6-2 (SPAdes) (version 2) | ecosystem: Host-associated > Plants > Roots >... | reverse complement strand
TTGTCACGCTCTCCGAAGCGTGGCTCGTTCAGGCGCCATCGAGCATCGATGATGATGAGGCGTCCACACTTCCATGCGCCGGACTGACGGCGTGGAGTGCGCTCGTCGAATTGGGCTCAGTTCATAGCGGACAAACCGTGCTCGTTCACGGGACGGGTGGCGTGGCGCTCTTCGGTCTCCAAATCGCGAAGACGCATGGCGCAGAGGTCATCGTGATTTCCGGAAGCGACGACAAACTATCGCGGGCAAAATCAATCGGCGCCGATCATTGTCTGCGCAGAAGCCCCGGGGATTGGGTCGAGGAGGTACTTCGGGTCACACAGGATCGTGGAGCCGACCACATCCTGGAAACGGTCGGCGGTGCGAATCTCAATGGCTCGCTTGCGGCGCTTGCGCCAGGTGGGCGCGTGTCTGTCATCGGAGTTCAAGCAGGGTTTGAACTTTCTGCACCCGCCGCCCAGGTGTTACCCAAGCGGGCGACTATTCAAGGTATCACGGTCGGTCATCGGCGCGCGTTGGAAGACTTTGTGCGGGCCATAGATCGAACTTCTCTGAAACCGGTTATTGACGGCCGATACAAGATGGAGCAGTTGCCCGAGGCGCTGGCCCATCTCGAGCGTGGCCCATTCGGAAAGGTCATAGTCACGATGGATTGATCATGTTGAGCCCGAGCGACGATGTCGAACGACGATTGAAGGTGCTCGCTCCTGGGCCTAGTATCGACCGTCATGACGGCATCCGGACCCCAAGGGAAAGTTTCGGAGAATCGAGCCTTCGAACGGCTTGCAGAACCGTTGCGGCGGGAAATCAAGGTGCATTGTTACCGCATGCTCGGCTCGCTGCACGAAGCCGAAGATCTCGTGCAGGAGAGCTATCTGCGAGCCTGGCGGGGTTTCGCCGGGTTCGAGGGGGGATCGTTTCGCGCGTGGCTCTACAAAATCGCCACCAACGCGTGTCTCAATGCGATCGAAAGCCGCAAGCATCTTCAGCGCTTGCTTCCCGATCAACTGGGACCACCCACGACGCAAATGCCGGACGGCACGCCGCCCAACGATATCGTCTGGCTCGAGCCGTACCCCGATTCCAACATTGAAGGGGTCGCCGACGATGCGCCCAACCCGGAAGCACGCTATGCGGCGCGCGAAGCCATACAACTGGCGTTCGTTGCGGCAATTCAAGAGTTGCCGCCGCGCCAACGGGCAGCTCTCCTGCTTTGCGACGTGCTCGGTTGGACCTCGGCCGAGTCGGCAAAGCTGCTCGGAGGCACCACGGCTTCGATAAACAGTGCACTTCAACGGGCTCGTGAAACCCTGACTAGACGCAATGCCGCCGGCGCATCCGTCGACGAGCCGCTGCCAGACCACAAACGGCAAGAGTTGCTCAGTCGTTACCTCAGCGCCTGGGAAACACACGACGTGGATGGCTTCGTGACCCTGCTCAAAGAAGACGCGACGTTTACGATGCCGCCATGGCTGCAATGGTATGTGGGGCGCAAGGCCATCCGATCGTTTATTGCCGTGGCTTGGAAGACGTGCGGCGGTCTTCGCCTGCTGCCGATTGCCGCAAATGGCCAACCCGCGTTCGCCCTCTATGAATACTCCCAACAGAGCGGACGCTGGAACGCGCACGCGATCCACGTGTTGACTATTCAGGATCGAGCCATTTCGGCTGTGACGGCGTTCCTGCCGCCGACCGGTTCAGGTCTGTTTCCTGCGTTTGGACTTCCAATGTTTCTTCCGGCCGAGGCAGGCGGCGAGACTCCCCCATCCCAGATGTGCGTGAGACCTAAGTAGACTGTTGAAATCCTCGAGCGCCGAACGGCGGCGGGCCAACTTGTTTTGTTTTGGAGACAGGTGAAGTCCGGAACGGTCGCCGGGTAGTATGCGCACCGCATCTCTATGGAGTTGGTCGAGACTGACTCGATAAGGGGTGTCCTGCATCCCGCAGGACAAGGAGATCAATTAATGCCGAATGTGTATGAGTTGCGGCGCCCCCTGGCGTCGAAAGTGCAATCGAGCGCGCGTATCAGCGCCGGTCTGGTGATGTTCATGTACGTGGCCGCCCCGTCGGGAGTGCTGGCCAAAACCACAGATCCGCTCGCACAGGATGCGACGATAACTTCCATCCAGCGTGTCGGTCCTCAGACTGGATGGGCGGCCAATGAGCAGACACTGTATTGGACGCAGGCAGGTGGGGCGAGCTGGCAGGACATCACGCCTCCAAAGGCTGCAACCGAAAGGATTGCGGCGGTTACTTTCCTCGATACGGCGAATGGTTTTGTTCTGTTGGCCTCTTCCACTGAGTCGAGCACGGCGTCGCCCGCATTCCGACTGGCCTCCACGCCCGATGGTGGCGCGACCTGGTTCCTGACATCCATCAGCTTCACTACACCCCAGATATTGTCGGGCGACGGCTCGATCTCATTTCGCGATGCGCTTCACGGAGCCGCGCTGTTGAAAATCTCCAGCAGCTCCAATTTCAGTCGCGCCATCCTGCTCGCCACGGCTGATGGCGGGCACAGCTGGAAACGGCTGCCCGATCCGCCGGCTGCCGGCACCATACAGTTCACCAGCGCCACCTCGGGCAAGCTGGTGGGCGGTCCGGATGGGAGTGATGTGTATGTGACTGAAGATGCCGGCCTGACATGGCAGCGCCCGGCGGCCGGCTCTGCGCAAACCAAACAGTCGCTGGTAGCGCCCGCCGCCGCCGACCTGAGCGCCAAAGCAATCAACGTTGCGCCGAACGCGGCCGTCTCCGCCTCGAGCATTTATTCGAGCGCTCAGGGATGGGTACTGGTGACATCCGGCCAATGTCAGAGTGACAAGACCGGCTGCCGGCAGGTAACTCAACTGCTCGCCACGGAGAGTGCCGGCGCCAACTGGTCGGAAATCACACCTCAGGCCGTCGCGACACTGGAGGTAATGCCCCTCGCCACCGCGCCGGTGAGCACGAAGAAAGGCTTCGACACCTGCGCCGCACCCAGCTCGGGCTCGATGTCCAAGTACTGGTCCGGTCCGTTCCGCGATGTCAACATCTACATCGGCGGAGAGAACCGTGCCTGCTCGCAGAGCAACCTGACCAAGTCCTGGATCAGCACGGTTTCTGGCCAGGGCTGGTACTTCATACCCACCTGGGTTGGGCCACAGGCACCCTGCAGCGGCGTTGGTGCGACGTTCAGCAGCAACGCCACTACGGCTCGCTCACAGGCCATCAGCCAGGCCAAGAGTGCCGCCGCCGCGGCCAAGGCACTTGGCCTCGACAAGACCGTGGTCTATTACGATATGGAGTATTACCCGACCTCCAGCGCAAGCTGCAACAACGCCGTCAAGGCATTCGTGGATGGATGGACATCGGAAATGCACACGCTCGGATTCCGTGCCGGCGTGTACGGCTCGCCCGTCGATGCCAGTGTCGACTGGCACGGCCTCGATCACAACCCGGATGCCGTCTGGCTCGCTAGCTGGAACGGCGTCGCATCGGTGTGGGGAATTTCACCGTTGAGCGATACCCTCTGGAAGTTCAACCAGCGGATTCATCAGTATCGCGGAGGTCACAACGAGACCTGGGGCGGAATAACACTCAACATCGACAGCGATATCGAGGACGCACCCGTTGCTAAACCCTGAAGCGAGCTGACCGGCGCGCATACCGGTCGAAAGGCCGGTATGCTTTGGCCAGGGGCGTCAGCTCAACTTGGGATAAGTCGTCTCAGGGCGGTGCCAATGAGAAATGTGGATGCGCTCACCAACAGTCCTCCATATATCGGCATAGCCGAATCGAAGCCGTAGATCAGGATGAGTATGACTACCGCCGCAGCGCTCAACATGATGGAAGTCAGGGCCGCGATTGGGGAGCCGCCATGCGTGAACATCGCCGCGAGTACAGGGATGAAGATCGCACCGACGAGAAGATCGTAGCCGATGGTCAGCGCGGCGATGATATCGTGCATTACGCAGGCGACCGTGGCAGCCAGAACGCCGAGCACAAGTGTCAGGGTCCGGCTTTGAGCGACCGATCCCCGATCGCTCGAACGTCGCAGTGTCAGATATACATCCTCGAGGAAGACGGTGGATGTCGCAAGCAGACACGATGTTGCAGTGGACATGATCGCGGCCAAAGCGGCCGCCAGCAACAGGCCGCGCAGCCCGACCGGCAGCACCAGTTGAACGATGCTTGCGAATGCGAGATCAGGATCCGGCAGTGCTGGCAGAAACGTCCGACCAGCAGCGCCTATGAGCGCGCCGGCGAGGGCGTAAGCAATACAATAGAGTCCTACCAACACCCCGCCGGTGCGCGCGACGGCTACACTGCGCGCCGTGAAGACACGCTGCCAACCATCCTGTCCGATGAGAATTCCGAGAAAGTACAAGGTAATAAATGAGGCGATCTTGTCCCAACCGATGTAATGCAGGGAGAAGAATCCACTCGGAAGCACCTGCCGCATATGGTCGAGGCCGCCTGCGCGCAAGATGGCGGCGGGCAGGAGAATCATCAGGAAACCGACGGTCTTGATGACGAACTGGACAATATCGGTCAGTGTGAGCGCCCACATGCCACCGAGCACGGAATAAGCGATCATGACCGCGCTGCACAGGAGGATTGCCTGCGTGCGCGGGACGCCGACGATAACTTCGGTGACCGCACCAACAGCAAGGGTCGACACGACAACGATCATGAAATCGTAGCATCCCATGACGACCCCGCCGGCAATACGCGCCGGCGCACCGTAGCGCCGCTCGAGGAGCTCTGGAATCGTGTAGAGCCGGAGCTTGAGAATCCGGGGTACCAGCACCAGTCCCATGACAATCAGGCCGACGCCGTACATGGACACGAGCCACATGCCCGAGAGGCCATAGGTGTAACCGAGCTTGACTCCGCCGACAGTTGCGCCGCCACCGATAATGATGGCGGCGAGCGTGCCGGAGTAGAGCAGTGGGCCGACGGAGCGCCCGGCCACCAGGAACTCCTCCTGATTGACCGCCTTGCGTCGTGTCCACAACCCGACTGCCACCATGCCGGCCAGATAGGCGGCGATTATCAGCAAGTCGAGTGTGGCCACTTTGCCGATTTACCCGGTCGAACGATCGAGCATGCGGAGCATGCTGTCCACGTCTTCCAGATTGATGTAGCAACCCTGCAGGTGGCGCTTGCCCGAGGACGCATCGAACGGCGCTCTCCCATGTAGCACCCGGTGATTGTCGTAGGCAATGAGATCGCCCGGATGCAACCTCAGGTGCAGTTGGTATTTAGGATCGCGCAACATGCGCCAGAGCGTGCCGATGGCCGCATACATCTGCTCCATGATCGGGTCAGGAAATATGGTCGCCCCTCTCAGCCAGTTGTTGAAGCGAATGCGCTGCAGATTGCCTTGGCGGTCGGTCTCAATCAGGGGCGAGCTCGTGCGAATATCGCAAGTAGCATCGTGAAAGCGATACTCCACAGGTTGTGTCGTCAGCAGTTCGAAAGTGACCGGCTCGGACGCTCGCAGATCTTCAAACACCCGCAAGCCGTCCGCGAACACGGAATCGCCCCCCTTCACGTCGCTCTCGAGACAGAACAGGATCTGCACGTCCGGAGGGTAGCGCCAGTTGGCCAGATCTGTATGTAACTCGAGACCCATGGACGTGTAGGCCGAAGCGTTCGGTTTCGGCATGGATACCACGTCGTAGTATTCTCCGAAATTGCTCACGCGTACCTGGCCGATGCGTCTGGCAACTTCCAGGAGTTGGCCCGAGATCTCGGGCACGCGTTCGAGCAGAACAATACCATTCACTTTCAACGCGGAGATCCACGCACGAATCCCTTCGCGATCGTTCATGTAGCGCTGGTAGTCTATTCGCACCAGGCGATCCGCGATGTCGTCATCCCACGCTAGCGCCGAAAGCTCATCTGCGCGCGATAGTGACTCTGCCGGGTCATGCATCCGCAACCAAGCATGTAGAAAAAGTGAAGTGTGAGTCTCCGTCCCCTGTTGAAAACGGACCTCGAGGTCGCCGTCGCTATCCAGTCCGGCGAAGGTCACTGCCGGAGGGGCGTGATCGATGAAGATGTATGTGCGTTCGAGAGCGAGAGGATGGCGACACTCTCGGCACGCACAATTGTCCCGCAGCCAGAGCGTGTGAAAACGGCAACTGCGCCCGTCACTCCAGTCGAGAGTCACGCCCGCAGGATCGTACTTTAACGAGACAATGGAGTGAGGGGTCGGGTGGAGCGCGAAATCGGCCATGGCGGGTGCCGAAGTCACCGCTGGGTCATCGGAAGCGAGCATGACATCCCCCATCAGTTACACGATTGCGCTGCGAATCTAATGCTCGCGCAGCGGGGCCGACAATCAATTCGTTTGCGGGACGAGCCTTTAGTTTTTCTATAGACTCCCTTGAATGGCAGGATCCAGGACACCGGTCAACTGGTTGCGTGCGTTCGAGATAGCGGCGCGGCACCTCAGCCTGTCTGCAGCGGCGCAGGAGTTGAGCGTCACCACCGCGGCGGTGAGTCAGCAGGTGCGCCTTCTCGAGCAACGACTCGGAGTGCCGCTGTTTGTGCGTCACTCCCGGGGACTGCGCCTGACTCGCGCAGGTGAAGCACTGGTGCCGGCCTGTCGCGATTCATTCGGGCGGCTGGACGCGGCACTCGAGGAGTTGTTTGGCCGGCGCAGCAAGGACACGCTCGTTGTCCGGGTGGCGCTGGGATTCGCGCGGCAATGGCTTTTCAACGAGCTCGCCTCGTTCTCGTTGCAACAACCGGATATCCGGGTCCGCGTGGTCGCGAGTGTCTGGGCAGGCCAGCCTCTGGATTCCAGCATTGATGTGGATATCCGGATCGCTTCCGCGGCGATTGCAGGGTTGGAGTCTCATCAACTGACGCGCGATGACATTTTTCCGGTATGCAGTTCGCGACTGCGAGCGCGTCTGCGCCATCCGGCTGACCTGTGTTCGCAACCGTTACTGGGTACGATCGGATTCGCCCAAGGGTGGCGCGAGTGGTTCCATGCGGCGAAGGTGAAAGACACGATTCTCCCGGCACGACTGGAATTCGATTCCATGCGGCTGGCGCTCGAGACCGCGGCCCTGGGACATGGAATTGCCCTGGCACGTACGAGTTACGCGGAAGATTTGCTGCGGTCGCGTCAACTCAGGCGGCTGTTTGACGTACGCCTGGTGGCAACCGATAACCTGTATCTCGCTCTGGCGCGAGGGACACCGGCAGATGCGCCGGCCGCTGTGTTTCGAGATTGGCTGCTCAGAGCGGCTACCTAGTCCAAATCGCACTTCGCGCTGATTGCGGCCGTCAGGCGTCGGGGAAGCCCTGCAAGCCCCAAAGCTCACCGATCTGTCGAGCTTCATCGAAAAGGTAGTTGCATCCTGCCTGCCGCAAGCATTCATCGGAGAATCCACCCGTGCGGACTCCCGCACTGTGCATCCCGATTGCCGTGGCTGCACGGGCATCAAAGGGCGTATCGCCGACTGCCACGGCATGCGCGGAATCACTCATCTGCATGGTATCGAGACAGTGCCGCAGCAGTGCCGGGTCCGGTTTACCGTGCTTCATCCTTCGCCGCAGGCGATGGCGTCAGCCAGTTTCAGGACGTGCATCCGCTCGTCGTAGAATTGCAGCTCGTCCCGCTTACACGTAGTGGCGATCGCGATCGCGACACCGGATCGTTTCAACATCGCCAACAGCTCATGCACGCCTGGGAAGGGCCGGGCTCGTTCGAGGAAGTCACTCCGGTAACGATCCCCTTGCATCTTCAACAGCCGCTGTCGTTCCTCCGATCGTTCGTCGGGCAGCAGTTGTTCCAACATCCACCCGCCATCCATCCGCGTCCAACAGCGGAACGCGCGTACTCATGAGGCTGATTCAGCAATCCGCGTTCCTCGAACGCGGTTACGAAATTCCTCGCGCCCGGACCGCGAGCGGCAGCAGATACCATGCGCCGGTGAACATCAGTAGGACGCTCACGGCCGCCAGTGTTGCCAACACCGGATCCTCACCGAGTTTCCAGGCAGCAATGAAGGTTTCGCAGCTGATGCTGACGGCGAGCGGCAACAGGGCGATGGTCAAAAGCCGCGTTCCGACTCGATGGAACCGATCATCGTCGTTGCCGTGAAAAGCGAGCCGATGGACCGCGGCAGGTGCGATCAACAGGGCGATACTGCAAAGCCCCAACGCGAGCCCGCCGAAGTGCAAAAATTGCAGCCCGCGGGGCAGCTTTTCAAAGGACTGAGCCATGCAAACAATGAGTTGAAATCCGAGCATCGCCTGAACGCCCGGCAAGATCACCCGGGCTTCGGTGAGCATCTGTTCGATGCGCTTGTGCAGATCGGTCATTTCCCGCTCCGGTAGTTGAGGACGTGGCGCCGGCGAAACCCACGCTCCCAGGCCAAACCAGGCCAGCATGGGAATCATGAAGGCGGCAATCCCCGACAGGAGGGGCTGCGGCATTTCAATGTGAAGCGCAATGGCGAACCCGATGCAACCCAGTGCCACGGCCTGGGCGACGAGGGCAAACTCGGCGCAGCGGGCGCTGAGCTCGATCACGCGGCGCGTCGCTTCCCCCGCCTCCACTAACCTATGTTGGGCCGGAGCCGCGATCAGCATGGCAAAGGCGACCAGGATGGCAGCCAGTGATAGCGAATGGGCCGTGCGTTCCAGCGAGCCGGCCTGCTCGAAGGTGTCCTGAAACAACCCCTGGAATTGAAAACCGAACAGGACCTGAGCTCCGAGGACCTGCATTCGCAGCTCATCGAGTGAGGTCTTGAGCCGATCGGCGAGCGTGGGCGGCACCGCTGGGTGGCTCATGATGAGCGGCGTACGGAGGCCGGAGCGCCACGATGGCCAGGCGCGTACACGGCGTCGCGAACATCAACCTTCTGCATTCGCGCGGCTGTTAGATTCGCCGGGATGGAGTTGCGCCATGAAACCGAGTCCATTTTGGAATATTAGCGGATTTTTGCCGGACCTGTTCGGCACCGCATCGACAGCCATGACGCATATCAAAGCCATCAACGCATCGCAGCAACGCACAGCAGCAACGCCAGCGTCTCGGCTGGGTCGTCATCGCGGAGAGTGCGCAGTCCGATTGGGCCTATGCGTTCAGTAATCGAGCCGTCCGCATCGAATATGTAACGGCATGACTACCCGCCTCTTGGATGACCCATCACCCCACAAGCGTTCCAACTCGCTCTGTGCATTGTGTACGAACTGATCACCCAACTCGCGAATGGCCGCGCGGGTTGATGAAAGGCTGCAGATATAGGCAAGCAATTGCTGCAGGTCCCATTCGAGGTGAAAGGCAACAGCCGGTACCGGCACTTGCGTAAACGGAAATTCGATGCTGCGGTAGCCGTCAAACACCAGCAGATCGTTTTTTGCCCAGAACGGCCGGATCGGTCCCAGAAGCGTTGCCCAAACCGCCTGATCAATCTCGGGGGTGATATAGAACCAGTCATAACCGATGACGGCCAACCTGCCGTTTCTTTTCAGGACCCGATGCGCTTCGCCGTAGAAACGATCGCGATCGAACCAGTGGAGCGCCTGGGCAACGAGAATCAAATCGACCGACTGCGATGGAAGATCGCATTCTTCCGCCTGGCCGATGCGATAGTCCACGTTGGCAACCCGAACTGCGTTACCGATTTGCTGCGGACTGGGATCGGTGGCGTGCACCTGATCGAAGTATTTCGCGAGCCTGACAGCTGCTTGCCCGTTGCCCGTGCCACAGTCCCACGCCAGATTTCTGCCGGGCAGATCGCGGGCGATTGCGTCGAACAAGGTGTCTGGATACACGGGGCGCGCCCGCGCATACAGGTCGGAATAATCGGAGAACTTGTCGATGAAAGCCACGTCGCGTCCGTCCCCGCTGGTTATGCTTCCTCGTTCATGAGTTGCGCCCAGTAGCGATAGAACTGACGCTGATTGCTTTCGCTGTTGCAAAAGTCAGTGGTCCAGGCACCCAGGTCCTGATCAAACCGCTCCTGTCCCAACCCCATCTGAACATTCAGGACCTGGCTGCGCGACATCACGCCTCGGGCCGTCTGCGTACACTCCTGCCAATTGTCGATGTCATCCTGCTCGAAGGTGCCTGCGGGGCCGAAACTGCGCAGGCTCGACAAACGAATCGTTTCTTTTACAGAGGCGGGGGCTTCCTTATCGACGAAAATCCATGACCAGATCTCAGTGCGATCAGGTCCCCGTGGGTGCCAGACGCGCATCGTATTCGCCGTGCCCCGGATCACCGCGAAGTTGGGAAACACCGTCGCAATGCCAGGCCTCACGAGGTCGAGCCGGGGACCCAGTCGCTCTCTGACGCGCTGCCGGTCTTCCTGTTCGAAGGCGGCGACCTGCGGTGAGTGGGATGCGTCATCCGGCTTGCGAGCCATGATGCAGTGGCCGTTACGGAAATATAGATGGAACCGGTTGATGTCGCTGGGCTGAGGCCGGCGCACGCTGAATCCCGCGCTCATGGCCGACCGGTGATTCCAGGGCACGTGATAGCTGTCACCGCTGAAGTTCTCGGCGGCAATCTTCCAGTTACACGGGACGATCCATTTGTGCACGCCGGGATAGATCTCGACGCCACCGTCGCGCCGATCGAAGATTGTGTCCAGATACCACGTCATTTCGCCGAGATACTCGCGCAAGGGCGGGGCGGAATCGTCGAACGTTCCAAAAACCAGCCCCTTGTAGGTGTCGACCTGTGCGACCGCGCTCAACGGCCAGCGCTCTCTGTCGAGTCCGCCTCCATAAGCGGCCTCCTGACGCGGCACGCCTTTCAACTTGCCATCATTGCCGTATGTCCACCCATGGTATGCACAGGTCAGCGAAGTTGCGTTGCCGATGTCCGCCCGACAGAGACGGTTGCCGCGATGTCGGCAAACATTGAGGAATGCGCGCACTTTGCCTGAGGTGCCGCGCCACACGATGACCGGATCTTCCGCGATGTAGGCGGTGCAGAAATCGCCCGGCATTGGAATCTGACTCTCGTGACATAGATACATCCAGCAGCGCGCGAACACCGCGCGGGATTCCTGCTCGTAGATCCGCGGATCAATGAAAATCGAGCGGCCGATGAGGCCGCGATCGGCGTCCACCAGGGCGTTGATGTCGATGTTCATGTTGCGATTGTATAGGCGTGTGGTTTGGAACGGCATTGAGAACCCAAATCACTTCGATGAGCATTGCTGATGAGTGATGACCCCGGATTGTCGGTCTGATCCGCCGTCGAGAATTGAAAACGGTTGATAATCAACTCGGCGAGTTGATCCGCTGCCAGTGATTCCTTGCCGCTGGAGCGCAATACGAATTCGAAGTCCGGGAGTGTTGGCAGGGCTTCCGCGGGACCCAGTGACTTCAGCGTGGGGGTCACCAACCGGCATTCCGGGAAAACAGTGATTGCTATGCCGGCATCGACGGCGGCGAGAATGCCTGCCGTCCCGGTACTCTGCAGCACGACTGTCCACGATCGGCCCACGCGGTCGAGTTGTTCCAACGCAACTTGCCTCCAGCGGCAGGTGGGAGGAAACACAGCGAGAGGCGCCGGAGTGTCAGGAAGGAGGCTCATTCCGTGTCCGGCGGCCCAGACGCGCCGTTCGCGGCACAGTGAAATTCCATCCGCCTCGCCGATTTCGCTGCTGACGATCGCCATGTCGAGCTGGCCGTCGTCCAGCAGCGCCAGAATGTCGGGACCCAACCCAACCTTGAGTTGCAGCTGCACTCCGGGATGCAGCAGTGAAAACTGCGCAATCAAAGAGGCGAGAGCGTGGAGATTGAAATACTCGGGCGCGCCGAGACGGACTATGGCTGCCTCGTCGTGCCGCAGGCGATGAGTTGCCTCCTTGTGTAGTGCGAGTATGCGGCGCGCGTATGACAACAATACTTCGCCGTGTTCCGTCAGCAGGATCCCCCGATTTTGGCGCGCAATCAGGCGGGAGCCAACCTGTTCCTCGAGACGCTTGATATGCAGGCTGACAGCCGACTGGGTGAGATGCACCCGGCGCGCGGCTTTGGTGAAGCTGCGAAGATCGCACACAGTTGCGAATGTCCGCAGAAGAACAGTGTCATACAACATCGGCCCAACGTCCCTGGAGGCCTGGCCGGGAGACTATCCCAGAAACACGGGTTGCGTTACAAGCGCCAGCGCGCAAACGGGCACTGTGTTCTACGGACTGTTCCAATAATGACTAACGAGGTGTCCTGAGCCTGAGCCACGCGGCTTCTCATGAGCCGCGCTCATCGTTGTGATTTGGGTTCTCAATGCCGCGGCCGTCCACAGGCCTATACAATCGAAACGGGCGGTCGAGAGCTTCAGGATGAACATCGACATCAACACTCTGGTGGACGCTGATCGCGGTTTCGTCGGCCGCTCGATCTACATTGATCCGCAGATATATGAGCAGGAATGCCGAATGTTGTTCGCGCGCTCCTGGATGTATCTGTGTCACGAAAGTCAAATCCCTCAACCCGGTGATTTCTGCACGGCCTACATTGCGGAAGATCCGGTCATCGTGTGGCGCGACACGTCAGGCAAAGTGCGCGCATTTCTCAACGTTTGCCGACATCGGGGTAACCGTCTCTGTCGGGCGGACATTGGCAATGCAATCTCACTGACCTGTGCGTACCACGGTTGGACTTACAGTAGCGATGGCAAGTTGAAAGGTGTCCCCCGCCAGGAAGCTGCCTACGGAAGCGGACTCGACAGGGAGCGCTGGCCGTTGACCGCGGTTGCGCAGGTTGACAGCTACAAAGGCCTGATCTTTGGGAGCTTCGATGATTCCGCGCCCCCGTTGCGCGAGTATCTCGGCGGGCTCACCTGGTATCTCGATGCCATCTTCGATCGGCGCGAAGGGGGCGTTGAAGTGTTCCCCGGCGTGCACAAATGGATCGTCCCGTGCAATTGGAAAGTCGCCGCCGAGAACTTCAGTGGCGACAGCTATCACGGGCCCTGGGCACATCGGTCCGCCATGAGCGCGGGATTCAGCGCCCGCCGGCCACGGCCCGGTGATGTCAATCGCTTCCATCTGCATTTTGGGAACGGTCACTGTGTCATGGCCCGACAGGCGGATGACACCTCTGACGTCCCTGCCGTTGTCGCTTATGAGCAGGAAGGCCGCCCGCGAGTCAGAGAGCGGCTGGGTCCCCGTATTGACCTCCTGAGACCGTCTGTCGCAACCGTGTTTCCCAACTTCGCGGTGGTCCGCGGTACGGCCAACTCCATGCGTGTCTGGCACCCGCGAGGACCCGACAAAACGGAGATCTGGTCATGGGTCTTTGTCGACAAGGAAGCCCCTGCTCCTATCAAGGAGCTGGTTCGCCTGGCGAGCCTGCGCAGCTTTGGCCCGGCAGGCACTTTCGAGCAGGACGACATCGACAACTGGCAGGAGTGTACGCAGACGGCCCGCGGCGTGATCTCGCGCGGTCTCGAGCTGAATCTGCAAATGGGGTTGGGACAGGAACGCTTTGACCAGGAGCTGGGGGGATGGACGACCGATTTCTGCACCAGCGAGAGCAATCAGCGTCATTTCTATCGCCATTGGGCCACGCGCATGGAGATAAAGAAGGAGCTCAAATTGCGGGTGATGGCGCAATGACACGCGAGCTCGTCCACGATGTTGAGCAGTTCCTGCTTCGCGAGGCGCGTCTGCTCGATGAGGGCAGATTCCGTGACTGGCTCAGTCTGCTTGCCGATGACATCCGCTATTGGATGCCGTCGATGGGCCGCCGCTACCGCGCTTCGAGCAAGGCGCTGGTCATGGCCGATTCTGATCGCTGCCTGGAGCGGGAGTTCTCCAGTGAGAGTGAGGTAGCGATCCTCGATGAGACGAAGGAGTCGCTCGAGCGGCGCGTAGCGCGCCTCGAGTCGGGCATGGCCTGGGCGGAGGATCCGCCGTCCCACACCTGCCACATCATTTCAAACATTGCCGTGTTGGAAGGAGGGCGGGAGACGCAGGTCACGGTGCATTCAAACTTCATTCTCTATCGCACCCGGGGCGAGTCGGAGCAGGACTTCTATGTCGGCCGGCGGCAGGACCTCCTCAGGTGGTCCGGCAGCGACTGGAGAATCGCCTATCGGAAGATTCTCCTGCCGCAACATGTCCTCGCGGCAAAGAACGCCAGCAACTTTTTCTAGCGGCTGCTTCGGGCGAAGGACGCGGCCGGCCCACAGGGAGTTTAGTTCAAATGGATACCAGCAATCCGCTCGTCGCAGCTCCGGATGTCGGCTCTGCCATCGCAGTCATCGGCATGGGATGCTGGCTTCCAGGAGCCGCTGATCCCCGTCATTTGTGGGAAAACGTGCTCACGCGCCGCCGCGAATTCAGGCGCATGCCCGACAACCGCACCCCATTGTCGGACTATTACGATCCGACCGGGAAAGATCCGGACAAGTTCTATCAGAGCAAGGTTGCGGTTCTCGATGGATTTGTATTCGACTGGGCGTCGTATCGCATTCCGGCCAGCAGCCATGTCCGCACGGATGTTTGCCAATGGCTCGCCCTCGAAATCGCCCATCGCGCCCTCCAGGATGCGGGCTTGTCGCGGAGCTCGGTCCCCCGGGATCGAACCGGAGTGTTTATTGGAAACACCTGCACGGGCGAGGGGATGCGATCCAACAGCCTGCGGTTGCGCTGGCCGGTGGTGCGCCGAGCGCTGTCGAAGGCCGCCGAATTGCAACAAATTCCCTCTGCCGCGCTGGCTGCATTCATGCAATCGGCCGAAGACTGTTACAAGTCGATTTTCCCCGACATCAATGAGGACTTTGTCGCCGGATCCATATCGGCCACCATCGCCGGCCGGATCTGCAACTACTTCGATTTCCATGGAGGTGCGTTCGTCATCGATGGAGCGTGCGCCTCCTCCCTTGCCACTGTCGTAACGGCGGCCAACATGTTGGCGAGCAACGACCTGGATCTGGCGCTCGCCGGTGGGGTCGATGTCAGCCTGGACCCCTTCGAGCTGGTCGGATTCTCCCGTAACGGTGCCTTGTCCAAAGGCGAGATCCGTCCGTACGACCGGCGTGGCGATGGATTCATCGCCGGTGAAGGCGGCGGTCTCGTGGTGTTGAAGCGACTGGAAGATGCCCGCGCGGATGGCGACTCGGTGTATGCCGTTATCCGGGGTTGGGGCATGGCGTCGGATGGCAAGGCGGGCATCATGCAGCCGGTTGCACGCCAGCAGGCCGCCGCGGTTGGACGAGCTGCCGCGCGCGCTGGATACAGGCTTCAGCAGCTCGACTTCATCGAGGGTCACGGAACTGGAACTCGCGCGGGCGATCGCACGGAGCTGGAGGGCCTTGCTCTGGCGATGACCTCAGAGGAGAGCGCCAAAGGCGCGTTTCGCGAACGCAGCTGCGGCATCGGCTCACTGAAGTCACTGATCGGGCATACCAAAGCGACTGCAGGTGTTGCATCGTTGATCAAAGCTGTTGCTGCCGTAAACCGCAGAGTCATGCCGCCCACGGCCGGTTGTGATGAGCCCAACGAGGCTTTCAACGCAGTGGGATCACACCTGTTTCCGATTCGCTTCGGAGAGGCTCGTTCGCCGGATGACGTGATGCGCGCGGGCGTCAGCGCATTCGGCTTCGGCGGGATCAACACGCACATCATCGTTGAGTCAGCCGATCCACCTTCGCCCAGGCTGGCACCGCTGCAGGAGGAGCGAGCATTGCTCGTGTCCAACCAGGAAAGTGAGCTTTTCGTTTTTGGGGGTCGCACAGAGGAAGAGGTCCTCAGTAGTGTGGACGCGGTCGCGGATGATGCTCCCTCGCTCAGTCAGAGCGACCTGGTCGATCTGGCCGCATCCCTCTCCGAAAGACTCCCTCCGGCGCTGCTGGTTCGTGCCGCCGTGATTGCAGAGTCTGCCGAAGATCTCGCGGGGAAGTTGAATCAATTACGCAGTGCGCTGAAAAGTGACTCTCTTGTACCCAATCGTGTCTACCTTGCCAAGGGGCGTAGTGTTGGTCGCATAGGCTTCCTGTTCCCTGGGCAGGGTTCGCAACAACTATTGATGGCGCGGGCGCTGGTCGAGCGCTTTGACTGGGCGCGACAGCTTGCTGATGAAGCACTCCAGGCCGTACCCGACATTCCCCTGCTCGATCTGCTCTACCCGCGGATCGACCGTGCCCGGGATCCCGCTCAGATTGAGGAATGGACCCGTGCGCTCGCGGCAACCGAAGTGGCCCAACCTGCAATCTGCTTTGCCTCGGTCCTTTGCCACCGGTTTCTGTTATCCCTTGGTATCCGGCCGACGGTTGTCGGCGGTCATAGTCTCGGTGAGCTCACCGCACTCCACGCCGCTGGTGCGTTTGACGCACGCACACTGCTGTCGATCGCTGCACTTCGGGGCCGTTTGCTGCGGACGGGGGCGGGCGTCAAGGGTGCAATGGCAAGCCTCGGATGCTCTTGCAAGGATGCGGAAAAGATCATCTCGCGCGCGCCGGGCACTCTCGTCATTGCCAACATCAACTCACCGGGCCAGACCGTCGTGTCAGGTGAAATCGGCTCCATTGAAGCAGTGATTTCACTAGCTGCGGAGCGCAATGTCCAGTGTCGCCGCCTTCCTGTATCGAACGCCTTCCATTCACCGCTCGTGGCACAGGGAGCTGAACAGTTCGAAGCGGAGTTGCCTCGGATGGCTCCCGTACCTTCGAAGTGCATTCCGATTGTGTCGGGTGTCGAGTCAGTCGAAATTGATGCGCGTACCGACCTGCGCCGGCACCTGGCGCGTCAGATCACTTCCCCGGTGAACTTCGTTGCTCTGGCACGGAGGATGAAGGAGCAATGCGATCTGTTGATTGAGGTCGGACCCGGGCGAGTGCTGTCGGGTCTTTGCCGCGATATTTTCGCGAGTGACGAAGTATGTACTCCGGTGGCCTCAGAGGGTCTCAAATGGAACCCCAACGCCGCGGTCGCGACTGCTTTCATGAGCGGCACCCGCATCAACTGGCGCGCGTTCTATGCGCAAAGACTGGTTCGCCCCTATACGAGTCCGTTGCAGCGACAGTTTTTGAGCAATCCGGCGGAGGCTCCCATCGCAACGCAGAGCGCGACGCCGGTGGTGGTTGATTTGCCCACGGCCGTGATTGCTCGAGCGGTCAGTAAATCGACCCGGGACACCGTGTCTGAAATGCTGGTGGAGCTGATCAGCAAGCGGACCGGTTATCCACCGGGCTCAATCACCGCCGGGTCACGCCTTCTCGATGATCTGAACCTCGATTCAATCAAGGCGGGTGAAGTGGTTGCAGAGGCGCTGCGGCGCATCGGTGCGGCCGGAGCAATCGACGCGACGCGCTTTGCAAACTCTTCCGTGCAGGCGATTGCCGATGCCATCCAGGAAGTGGCACCGCCAGAGCCTGAAACCGCGGCTCCTCTTCAGCCTGCGCCCGCAGTGGCGAGTCCTGCCCCGGTGTCTCAGCCGACGGCTGAGGACAATCTATCTTTCGTGACGCGCTATCCCACCTGGACGAGGAACTTTGTTGTAGGAACGCACGAACAGGCCCGGCATCGGGACGCAGTCAATCTCGCAGGAACCGCCTTTCTGCTCATTTGCGATGCGAGGGATCGCGAGATCGGCGATGCGTTAGGGGCTGAAATCGTTTCCCGAGGGGGCGCCGTCGAGAAAACAACGTTTGATGCCGCTGCGCGTACCGCGCTGCAGTTGGATCCGCGCTTCACACATCAGATCGCCGTGCTCCCACGCGTCGCTGGCGAAGGTTCTCCTGCGACGCGGCTCGCTGAAATGCTGACACGCGTGACCTCTCTCGCTCAGCTGCCTGCAAAGAAGACGGCCGCCTATGTTCAGTTTGGCGGCGGACATTTCTCCGGCGCTGGAGACTGCAAACATCCTGAGTCCTGCAATGCGCTCGCCTTCGCACGAACTCTGCATCTGGAACGCAAGGACCTGCGGGTGCGGGTTCTCGACTTCGCGCCGACGGCCGAAGCCACTTTCATTGGCAACCGCGTTCTGGAGGAAGTTGCCGGGGATGAATTGTTTTCTGCCGTTGGATTCGACGCTCAGTCGACCCGTCGTGTGCCCTTCGCGAAGCTGAGCCATCCGGAGAATTACGGTTCGCGTTCGAATGGATGGTCTGACAGTGATGTCATCCTGATCACGGGGGGCGCGAAGGGCATCATGGCGGAGTGCGCCCTCGGCGTTGCTCGGGAGACAGGGGCAACTGTTGTTCTCGTTGGCCGCGGAAAGCCTGCCGTGGGGGCTGGCGCCGATGCCGCCGAAATCGAGCGCACCCTGGAGCGCTTTCGTGCCGAAAGCCTGCGTCATAGCTATTTTTCCTGCGACATTGTCGATCCTGACGGGCTCGCCGAAGTTGTGCAGGTGATTGAGGCACAGGTGGGGCCGATCACGGGCGTGATCCACGGCGCCTCCATCCTGCGCCCGAGTCGTACCGAGAATCTCACGGTCGACGGATTGCTTCAGGAGGTGAGCCCTAAAACACTCGGCGCCTGGAACCTGTGCCGGGTGTTGCGGGGTAAGTCGCTGAAGCAATTTGTGGCGATCTCTTCGCTCGTGGTTGACCATGGGATGCCCTGGAGCGCCGGCTATGCCTTCGCGAATGAGGCGATGGAGCGAATCGTCACGAGTGAGCTGGCGCAGATGCAAACACCTCTCCAGATTGTCTCCTTCGGCCTCTGGGGCCAGGTTGGAAGGCCCGCAGTTCTCAACACGAACAGCCATCTCCTGTCGGTCGGGCTCCATGATGGCGAAATTCCCCCTGAAGAGGGCGTCAGGCGTTTGGTCGAGGCACTGACCCTGGATCCCGGCGTGCAACGCCTGTGCATCTACGGCCGCTCGGTTGGGTATCCGACCTGGGATCTGTTGCGGCCGAAAGCAATTGTTCCAGGGCATCTGCGCTTTATTGAGCGCGTGCTTCACCTGGAGCCCGAAGTCGAGATCATCGCTCGCTGCCGGCTGACCCTGAGTCGCGATCGATACCTACAGGATCATGTCTACAACGGCATGTATATCGTGCCTACGGTGTTTGCACTCGAGATGCTGGCGCAGGCGGCGACTGCGTTGATCGCAGACCACGCGCGATTGTGCAGGTTGGACGCCGTGGAGATGCCGCTTCCACTCGTGGTCGACGCGGATCGCGGGTTGGAGATCGAGCTGCGCGCGTTGGCTCTGGATGCAGCGGGCGACGGGTTGCAAAGGCTCAATGTCACTGTCAGCAGCGAACAGACGGGATTCAAATCCACGGCGCTGTCGGGGACCGTTGTCTTTGGCGCCCGGCGGGAGTGGGTGTCGGAACCGATCGTGCTCGGGAAACCTGTCCCGATTGATCCGCGAGCGGATCTTTATGGTCGGCAGTTCTTCGTCGGCCCGCTATACCAGCGGATGAAGAGCATTTTTTCAGTGGATCCCGACCGGTCGGTTTGCATCGCCGAGATTCACTCTCGCGAGGATGCTGCCCGGGGCGCGTTCGACTCGATCTCTGAATTGTTGGTTCTAGGAGATCCGTTCTTCCGCGACGCACTGTTGCATAGCTCGCTCCTGCATCATCTGGAGCACATGGCTTTTACCTCCCGGATCGATAGCATCGAGCTTTACCAACAGCCGGAGCCCGTCCAGATGGAACCGCGTCTGTGTACGGCGCGCCTGCAGTGGTCAAAAGGGAAGGATTCGGAGTATGAGCTCGTTGCCGCCACTCTTGACGGACGGGTTGTCGAACGTTGGACGGGTTTCTGCGCCAAGGCGCTGGCGCGCACGCACACCTGGCCGGAGTTGCAGGACCTCCTCGACGTGGAGCGCACGAGATCCATTGATGAGCGCAATTTGTCAGAGCAGATCTGCGGCGCTGTTAAACAGATCGGCGCGATATCCGCGACCGTTGTACTCGAATGCATCAGAGGCTTTGCGGATCTGCCGGTTGAAGAACGGCATGTTACCGAGCGAGCGCTTGCTGCCCGGGCGTTGAATTTCGCCGCATCCGGACGAGGGGCCTCGCTCGAATTGCAGTGGCTCTCCACGGGGCGGCCATGTTTCGGCGGCGAGACTGATCTCGATGTCTCGTTCAGTCACGAGGGCTGGTATTGCCTCTGTACGGTTGGATCGTATGCACAAGGATGCGACCTCGCGGCGATATCAAAGCGCAGTCAGACGCACTGGCTCTCGCTGCTCGGTACCGGACGCGAGCCGCTACTTGCAGAGCTGAGTAAAGAAGAGCCTCTCGACGTGGCGGGGACGCGGATCTGGGCGGCGCTGGAAGCAGCTCGCAAGGCCTCTGGTGATGAAAATGAGGCGCTGACGTTAGTCAAACGTGTTGGTGGGAGTGTACTCCTTCGAGCGACGGGCTCGGTCATTCTGACTACGCCGATTCACCTGTCGCATGGCCCCCAGAGCATCGTTGCACTCACCGTTCAACTGGCAAGCCGGGCCGTTGAGGCTCCCCGTGCTGCCCCGGCCGCGCGAATCGTTCCGGACGAGCGGCTCGGGTGCGATGTTGCGGAACAGGATTTCGCGGTGACCTGGAAGGAGTGCACGAGCCTGGGTCGTAAGGCGATGGCTGTCTCCTATGTCGAGTGGTTCCACCGGGTACGGGAAGCCATGCTGATGCCGGAGGACGCCCGGCGTTGGGTTACAGGTGCCGTCGACAGGACTGCCGGACTGGTGGCTCGCTCGATTCGTGTACGAGTCTATGGCGAGGTGACCGCGCATGATGCAATTACCGCGCGGATCTGGATCACGCAACTCTCCGCGAACGGTGCTCGATGGCGGACTGACTTCTTCCACCGATCGCCCCAGGAGCCGCGCCGGCTCGTCGCGATCGTCGAAGCGGAAGGCGGTGTCGTTGGAGCAGCCGCGGCGCACGAGCGGCCTGATGCGATCCAGGACTACGGGCGATTTGTGGAGACGCGGCCCCCCATTGCGCAAATGGGGGAAACTTCAGGGTTTGAAGATCTCCAACAGGGCAGGTCGCTGTTTGAGCTGCCGGTAGGGCCGCGCCGCGGTCCACGCATGTTTGTGGACACGGTGCGGCCGTCCCTGATCGATTCGGATCTCGTCGGCAACGTCAGCAGCATCACCTTCTTTCGCTGGCTCGCCCAGGTCCGCGATGCTTTCTTACATTCGGTTGCTCCCGCGGAAATGGAGCGGCGTGTGGGTGCGTCACCCAGCGGTCTCGGTGAGGCGATCGCAACCGAAGAGGAAATGACCTACCTGCGCGAAGCATTTCCATTCGACGACCTGCGGGTGGAGGTGACTCTTGTCGCAGCGACGGAGCGCAGTGCCAGGTTGCGTTATGAGTTTGTGCGCAGGAAGCAGGGTACGAGCGAGAAAATCGCGATTGGCGAGCAGCAGTTTTCATGGGTTCACCGAGAGGCGGACAGGCTGCGCAGCCATGACTTTCCGCCTGCGCTGCTTGCGATCTTCGAGGCTCCCGTCACCGTTGAGCCTGGAGAGATGCGTCAGGCCGTGGAGGTCCGAGAGTGAAGATTCTCGTGGTGGGCAGCACCGGAACACTAGGGAGTCTGGCCGCGGAATCCGCCCTGGCAGCGGGGAATGTTGTGGTCGCCATGACTCGCGATCGCAACTCGCCGCGTGCCAGGCGGCTTCAGGCGGCGGGCGCCCGCCTCTGCATTGCCGACCTCAAAACTCCTGCGTCGCTAGATGCGGCTGTCCGAGGAGTCTCTAGCGTCATCATCACCGCGACGGCCACGCTATCCAGGCGTGACGGTGACTCGCTCGAAGCTGTGGATGGCCGGGGGCTGCAGGCGCTCATTACAGCTTGCGTGCAAAACGGCGTGCGACATGTAGTGCTCGTGTCGTTCAGCCGTGGGATTGATGCCGATACCCCGCTTTCACGATTCAAACGGGCGGCGGAGCGGCGGCTGGAAAATTCCGGCATGGAATACACCATTCTGCTGCCGTCCTATTTTCCGGAAAAGTTTCTTACACCCCTGGTGGGGTTTGATATTGCATCCTCGCGGGCCAGGATCTACGGCGACGGAACGTGTCCCATCGGTTATGTTGGGACAGGGGACGTGGCACACCTGGCGGCGCTGTGTGCCTCCGATGTTCGAGGTCATGGCGCGATTCCGATGGGTGGGTCCGCAGCTTACTCGCAACTCGAGGTGGTGGAGCTCGTTGAGCGCCTCACGGACAGAAAGTTGGTTCTCGACTTCATGCCCCTCGATCAGATCGAAAGCGCGCTGCTCGCCAGTGCCGACCCGCTGAAGCAGTCTTATCTGGGGCTGTACCGCGGACTCGCCGTGGGCGATTGTCCGTCAGCCGATTGGGCAGATGAATTCGGGATGACTCCGACGCCTCTGCAAGCCTGTCTCCAGCGCATGTGGACTGCCGCGGACTCGTCGAATATGAACAGGAGCTTGTCATGACAGCATTGGATGCGAGCAGATCTTTGTTGGTTCACAGTGACCCGAATCGTCGCAGTGGGGTTTCCGCGGAGACGATTCCCGGCAGCAAGATCAACATGCAGGTCTTTACATTGGCTCCGGGTGAGACGGCGCATCCCGGCAATGATTTGCATACCGAGACGGCCGGATATGTGGTCAGCGGCGACGCAAAGCTTCTCTCCGGGGACGGCTTTGAAGAAAGCCGGGATATTACCGCCGGGGATTTCTACTTCACGCCGGTTGGATTGCCCTATGTCATCCGTAACTCATCCGATGAGCCCGCGAAGCTCGTGCTGGCTTATTCCCTGGATCCGCGGATCACTCACGCCGCGGCTCGGGCGGCCGATTTCAAAGCCGGCACGGAGATTCGCGTTGTCAGAAGTCCGCTGGATACCAGCAAGACCGGACAAACGCGAGGCATGCGGCGTGCTCCTGCCATCTGCGCTGAAACGACCGGAGCCACGCAAATCTGGATGTGCTACCTGACTGTTTCGCCGGGCGAGAGAGGTCAGCCTCATCACCACGGAAGCACTCATACCGCGGCTTACACCATTTCGGGCCGCGCGCGGATCTGCTTTGGAGCCGACTTCCAGGATTTCATAGAGCCCCGGGCCGGAGATTTCGCGTTTGACCCGCCTGGCCTCGTTCACCTGGTTGACCATCCTTTCGATGACGAGCCCTGGAAAGGTGTGCTCGCGCGGTGCCCCCAGAACACGGTTGTCAACGTGGGTGAATGAAATCTCACCCGGAGGAAGCGGTGGCGCCGTATGCAGCTTGCCCGCATCTGGTGTGAGCACGTTGCCGAAGGCTGCCCTGCCGACCTCGCGGGCATCGAGATCGCCGGGAGCGACGCCCGTGCGCTCGACGCCGAGATCACGGCATGCGTCAGTGCGATGGTGTGCCGTTGCCTCATCGTCGATGAAAGGATCGTTCGGCGCCTGACGGAAATCAGCAGCGCGCTCGCCGACAAGCAGGGGCATGCGGACGAGCACGTTGCTGCCTATTGCGCCCGTCTGAACAAATTGGTCAGTGCCATGCTGGTCGAGTCACGAGCCCGTCCCAGGTTTTCGTAACCACTTCTTTTGTAACCTATACTGCGCTCCCTTAACTGGAGTGTGCATCATGAGTGAGTTGGCTGATATCAGCGTGACTACGCTGGATGGACAAACAAAGAAGTTCGGAAGCTTTCTGGGCAAGGCGACTTTGGTAGTGAATGTTGCCAGCAAGTGCGGATTCACGCCCCAGTACACGGGGCTGGAGGCGCTGTATCGCAAATACAAGGACCGCGGCCTCAACGTGCTGGGCTTCCCCTGCGATCAGTTCGGCCACCAGGAGCCTGGAGATGCGCAAGAGATCCGCAATTTCTGCTCATTGAATTACGAGGTCTCGTTTCCGCTCTTCGCCAAGATCGAGGTGAACGGCCCGAATGCGCATCCGCTGTATCAGGAATTGAAGAAGGAGGCTCCCGGGTTTCTGGGCATTCAGAAGGTAAAGTGGAATTTCACCAAGTTTCTGATCAACGGCGATCAGCAGGTTGTGAAGCGTTTCGCGCCTGCGACGAAGCCCGAAGACCTGACGGGGCAGATTGAGGCAATGTTGCAGGGCTAATGCGGCTCGGCCGAGGCTGGAGGCGGCGGCGGTGTTGGTCGGGGAGCCTGGTCCGTCCATCCACGCCACGGCCTGAAAAAAGCTCGGCCGTATGAGACAAGGTTCGCGGTCGAGCTGTCGGGTTTATGTAAACATGGACCGACGATCGATTGAAGGACGACATGATGTTGACCGCTGCGCGGCGGAATCTTGCCGCTGCCCCTGCGCACGTGCGTTTGCTTTTCCTGCTCGTCTTGATTGCCGTGGGCGCGACCCATTGTTCCTCGATGTCGTGGAATGACGATAGCCGCATGGCGACCATCCAGTCGCTGGTCGAATCCGGCTCCCTGGTCATCGATCACAGCGACTTTGTCGGCACGGGCGACAAGGTATTCGTCAATGGCCATTTCTACAGCGAGAAGCCGCCAATTACCGCGGTTATCGGCGCCGCAGTCTATCTGCCGCTATATGAGCTCGGCATCCGGCTGCACCGCGGGACCAACGTTGCCTACTATCTCATCACCCTGCTGACCATCGGGGGCTGTTGGATCGGCGGCGCCGCGGCGTTCTTTGATTCCCTGAGATTTACGGGCCTCGATTCCGAGCGGCGCCTGCTTGCCACATTGGCTCTCGCGTTGGGCTCTCTCTATTTCACCTGGGCCACCACTTTCAATAACCATGAGCTGGCGGCGGCCGCTCTCATGGTCGGATTTCGCTTCCTGCTGCGCGCTCGTCATGGAGAAGGAGTCGTACGCAACAACCTTGCGGCAGCAGGCTCGTTCCTGTCTCTGGCTGGTTGCTCAGATATACCCACCGGGGTCTTCTACGGTGTGTTCTTTCTGGTCGTCCTGGCCGACCCGATACTGAGAAAACAGGCGGGTTTCTATCTTGCCCCCTTGGCGCTGACGCTGGTGCCCACACTCGCGATGAATTACTCCATTCATCACAGTATCGTTCCAGTGCAGATTGTCCGGTCCTACTTCGACTATCCAGGATCACCCTGGCAGACTTCCGCCACGAACCTGTCGGGCATGGACATCAACACCGCGGGCTTTCTGGGATCCTACGCCTGGCAAACGTTGATCAGTGAGAAGGGGTTTCTGGTCTATAACCCGTTTCTCGTGATCGCTTTGTGGGGGCTCGGGCGCGAGATCCGGCGCAAGGGGCCGTTCTTCTACGAAGCCATGGCGATCGGCGCGGGTAGTGTGTGCCTGATGTTCTACTACTGGCTGATGACGAGCAACTTCGCCGGCTGGTCATACAGCATCCGTTGGTTTGTTCCGATGTTGCCGCTGTTGCTGTTTTTCCTGTTTCCTTTTTTCCAGGACTTCAGCACCCGTCGGCGCGCCGCGTTCAATGGGGTGCTCGCCGTATCCGCGCTCATCGCCTGTGTCGGAGCAATCAATCCCTGGAGCGCTCTGCTGTACAACGATGCGCCCTTCCTGGCGAACATCGAACAGCTCATTCAGCATATCCGACAGCCGATGTCCTTCCCCTGATCCCGTGGCACGCGACGGGAGCCTGACTATCCCCGCCGCATCCGCAACAACTGTTTGACATCCATGGTCCCATCCCACTGCCGCAGGTGCGGCTCATGGGTCTCCACGGCATGCATGGCCATGCGGTCCGCGAGCTCATTGCCCTCGTTGCCGATATGGCCGCGCACGTGGGTCAACGTCAGCCTGGATTTGATATTGCTGTAAACCGCATAGCCGGACTGAATGATGCCGAGGTTCTTGATCTCACCGTCGGCCTTGCGCCAACCCTTCTTTTCCCAACCCGTCGCCCACTTGGATATGCAATTGAGCGCGTAAGTCGAATCACAGAGTATTTCCGCGGTCCCCCCGTCCTTCTCCGCAATCAACAATGCTGAAAGCAGGGCGTTCAGCTCCGCCGTGTTGTTGGTGCCGTTCGGGTTGTAGAGCCCATACCACAATTCAGCGAGCTTGCCGTCGCGATATACGACGACGCCGGAGCCGGCGTTACCGGGGTTTGGCTCGCACGCGCCGTCGCAGTAGATCTGCAGGCTGACATTGGCGGCAGAGTTGGTTGCGAAAGCATCGTCCTGGGTGGGCTTGGCTTTCCTGGGCACGGTGGCGGTTCGCGGTGGCGCGCCCGCTCGAAACGCCTCTTCGGCCTCGACGCGGGTTGGGAAGGATTTGTACTTCGCGCCCGCGAACCCATCAACCGACCGCTGAGCCGTCGGCCAGTCCGTAAAAACACCGGTCTGGCGCCCGGCCCACACTACATAGTATTTCTTGGCCAAATGACTTCTCAGCGCCGCGAGCGGCGGGCGGGCTTCTTGGCGTTATCCGTGGGAACCGAATTTGTCAGTGGCCCGATCTGCTCGATGATGGTTTCCAGCGTCGGTGTTTCGCCGCGAACGTGACTGTCGATTGCCGTGCGCATGGCCGCGAGATGCTCAGGAGTTGTGCCGCAGCATCCGCCGATGATCCGCGCCCCCGCATCGATGGCCAAAGTGGCGTAGTTGGCCATCAACTTCGGTGTGCCGGAGTAAACCGCTTCCGTGCCTTCAAAGTGGGGTACGCCGCAGTTTCCCTTGGTCACAATGGCGTACGGAGACTCTTTCATATGCAACAGAGTGACGAGAATGTCGGGCGCCCCAACCCCACAGTTAGCCCCAACAGCCAGCGGCGCAACAGGCTGCGAAGCAAACGTGTCCGCCACGTTCTGAGGCAACAACCCCATCATCGTGCGGCCGGCTGTATCAAAGGAGTACGTGGCAACGTAGGGCAGACCGACAGTCGTGGCCGCTTCAGCGGCAGCGCTGACTTCCTCGGGTGAGGACATCGTTTCAATCCAGACGACGTCGGCGCCCCCATCGAGCAAACCACGGATCTGAGTGGTAAACGATGCTACGGCGGCTTCATGAGTGAGCGCGCCCATTGGCTCGAACAATTCACCGGTCGGGCCGACCGAGCCTGCGACCACGATGGGTCGCTCCGCTGCGTCTGCTACTTTGCGGGCCAACTCGGAGGCGCGCCTGGCAAGCTCGTAGGCGCGGTCCTGAGCGTCATGCAGTTTCAGGCGGTGGGGATTGCAGCCGAATGTGTTGGTCAGAATGATGTCCGCGCCGGCATCGACAAATTGCTGGTGCAGCCCGGCGACCTCGTCCGGTCGGTCGGTCGTCCAGAGCTCCGGGGGTTCGCCCGAGGTGAGTCCGGCTTTGAAATAGTTGGTACCAGTAGCGCCATCGGCCAGCAGAACGCGATTGGTGGCAAGTAAAGCAGCAAGGGATGTTCGCATGGCGCGCATGATATCCCGGCAGGCGCCTGCCGACGACCCGGAATCGTCGCGAATCGGGGCAATTTACAGCCAGCGTGAGGCGTTCGCGGACACCATGTAGCGCACACCATAGATGCCCAACACCATGCGCGTTTTTTTCTCCTGCTAGAATCCGCCGCATGCAAGTCGAGCTCGCAGAGCGAAATGGCTGAGGAGATCCGTCAGGGACAAAGCGCTCCGTCTGTGCAAATGCCCGGCTCGAGTCCAGGCTCGGGTGGCACCCCGCCCGCGGACTTTGCGGAGCTCGAGCGCGCGCGGGCCCACCTCGCCGCAATCGTCGATTCATTCGAAGACGGCATCATCGGCAAGACGCTCGAAGGCATCGTCACCTCCTGGAACAAGGGCGCCGAGCGTCTCTTCGGCTATACCGCCGCGGAGATGATCGGGCAGCCGATCACCCGTCTCATGCCGCCCGAGGTCCAGGAGGAAGAGAGCCAGATACTGGCCAAGATCCGCCGAGGCGAGCGCATCGAGCGCTTTGACTCGGTGCGGATCCACAAGGATGGCCACCGGCTCAACATCTCGCTGACGATCTCGCCGGTGCGCGATCTGTCCGGCGCCATTGTTGGCGCGGCCAAGATCGCCCACGACGTGACCGGGAAGCGGCGCGTCGAGAAGGCCTTTGAAGAAGAGGTTCGTGCTCTTGCGATTCTCAACGAGGTCGGACACTCGGTCGCCGCGCAAAGTGACCTCGAGCAAGTGGTGCAGACGGTTACCGATGCCGCGACGGAGTTGACTGGCGCCAGTTTCGGCGCATTTTTCTACAACGTCGTCGACAGGAACCACGAGGCGTATTGGCTTTACGCGCTGTCGGGCGTCCCGCGCGATGCTTTCGCGCAGTTTCCCAATCCGCGAGCGACCGAGGTGTTTGCGCCCACCTTCAAAGGGGAAGGCGTCGTTCGATCGGGCAACATCAAGCGCGATCCGCGCTATGGCAGGAATGTGCCGCACTCCGGAATGCCGGTAGGTCATTTGCCGGTAACCAGTTATCTTGCGGTTCCGGTCATCTCCCGAACCGGTGACGTACTGGGCGGCTTGTTTTTCGGACACGCCGCGGAGAATGTCTTTACGGAGCGCTCGGAGCAGCTGGCCGTGGGCATTGCGGCTCAGGCGGCGATTGCAATTGACAAGGCCCGGTTGTTTCAAGGTCTGCAACAGGAGTTGGAGGCTCGCCGTAAAGTTGAGGAAGCGTTGCTTGCCAGTGAAGCGCGGCTCAAACAGGTTATTACCGAGCGCGAGCTGTTGCTGCAGTCCGAGCGCTATGCGCGCTCGGAGGCCGAGCGGCTCGGTCACATGAAGGATGAGTTCCTCGCGACGTTGTCGCACGAGTTGCGAACACCGCTGAATGCGATTCAGGGATGGGCCACTTTGCTGCGGCAAAAGGAGATCACGCCCGAGGATCGCACCCGGGGCCTGGAAGCAATCGATCGCAACGTCCGCGCCCAGGCGCAGATTGTCAGCGATCTGCTCGACATGAGCCGCATCATCTCGGGGAAGATTCATCTCGAAGTGCAGCTCATCAGTCTTCACGAGGTTATCAACAACGCGATCGAGTCGGTGCGTGCCTCGGCGGATGCGAAGAAGATCCGGATCCGCACGCTGTTGGACTCCGGCGTGGGGTTCGTCAGGGGTGATCCCAATCGGTTGCAGCAGATCCTGTGGAACCTGCTGTCCAATGCCTTGAAGTTCACGCCCGTGGGCGGCCGTGTTCAGGTCATCCTGGAGCGGGTCAACTCACACGTGGAGTTGGTTGTCGAAGACACCGGGATCGGGATCGCGCCCGAGTTTCTGCCGTACGTGTTTGAGCGGTTCCGCCAGGCCGATGCCGCGATGACGCGACGGCATGGAGGCCTGGGAATCGGCCTGTCGATCGTCAAGACACTCGTTGAGCTGCATGGTGGATCGGTGCGGGTCAAGAGCGCCGGGGCGAATCAGGGAGCGAGCTTTGCCATTGCATTGCCTGTGTCTCAGGTGAGTGAGCAGGAAGTTGAGCGCAGTCAGCGGCTGCCCGTGCTGGCCGATCCGCTGGAAGCGATCGAGCTGCCGCGGCTCGATCAGACGACCCTGTTGATCGTGGATGATGAGCCGGACGGACGGCAGTTGATGGTTCGCATTCTGGAAGGGCGCGGCGCCAAAGTGACCGCGGTTGCCGGCGGAGCCGAGGCGCTGGAGCTGTTGAAGGCCCAGGAGTTCGACATCCTGGTCAGCGACATTGGCATGCCCGGCCTGGACGGCTACGAGCTCATGCGCCGCGTGCGCCTGCTGGACTCCAACCGCCCTGGCCCGATCCCCGCCATCGCCGTAACGGCTTACGCGCGCGCCGAAGACCGGCAGCGATCACTTCTGGCCGGCTACCAGATGCACCTCGCCAAGCCCATCGAGGCGCGGGAGCTGGTTGCCGGCATAGCGAGTCTGTTACACCTGAGCAGGTAACATTCGACAGGGAGCCGCCGGGAAGATTGGAAAAGGGAATCCGCGCGAGGCTACCCGTCGTTCGCCACAGAAGGCACCTGGCCCATCCGATCGAACTCCACCAGCGCATCTCCCGCATCGGGCGTCTGTTGGATCTGGGTGGGGATCGGCAGTGTTTCGGGTTCCACGGCCGGTGGGCGCCAGGTCCGTTTTTCGACCAGGCTGGGGGCGCGGTCGATGGCGCCGATGGGCTCGATGCCTAAGGCGGTGAGGCGTTCGAGCAGCTCTGCGAAGACCTCGTCTTTGCGCAGAGTCCACGTGGACGCGAAACAGCGCCAGAAGGTCCAGCCGGCGCGTTCGAGGACGCGCTGGCGGGTGATGTCGTGGTGCCAGCGGTCGTGACTGTGGAACTCGTCGCCATCGCATTCGACGGCGAGGCGGGTATCGCCGTTGCCTTCGACTACCAGGTCGATGCGATACGCGCCAGTCTTCACCTGCGGGATTACCCGGTAGCCGCGCTCGATCAGCTCGTTGTAAACCTCACGCTCGAATTCCGACTCGCAGCGCTCGAGTAGACTCTCCGACTCCTGTGCCTCGGCGGCGAGAGGTTTGTCGAAGTGACTCAACAGGCCGGCGCGAATATCACGATCCGACAAGTCAGATGCGGTGACTGAGCGCACCAGGTACATACGGTCCCTGGCGCGGCTGGCGGCAACGTTGAATCGCTGCTCAAACATCAGCCCTGACAACGGGCGGCAGTTCTGCGGATCAACCACCATCGAGAGGAAGATGATGTCGCGATCACTGCCTTGGAAATTGCGAGCGTCGCCGCATTCGAAGCGGCGGCGGATCAGTTCGCCGGCATCACACTGCCGGCGGACCATGGCATCGACGTAGGATGCCTGCTCGGTCCCGAGCAATGAAACCACGCCAATCGTACGGCCCGCGAACCGCTCGTCCGCGATCAACGCGGCGACCTCGGCCGCAATCGCCTGCGCCTCCAGGTCATTGCGATCCCGCTTGTCACGCTCGCCACCTGGCACAAACATGTCCACCAGTGGAGGATCGATCCGCTCCGTGGCATTTGGAATACGGATCGGTTGAATCTGCCCGCCGTAATGCGCACGGTTGGAGTACGCGATGATGGGCGGCACGCAACGGAAGTGCTCACGCAGCATTATGTTGGCAGCCGAGTAAACCCGGACCGCCAGCTCATACAGTGATTTCTCCGGGGTCATCTCGTCACGATAGGGCTGCTCGGCGAGGAACCGTTGTTTCAGCTCCTGAATGCGCTGCGCGGCGATGAAGCCCGCATCCGGTGATACCTGCTTGTGGTCGCCCACCACCAGGATCTTCTTGCCCCTGAGAATCGCCGGCAGGGCCCACAGGTCAGACTGGCTGGCCTCATCGACAATGACCAGATCGAACGCACCCACCTCCGCCGGAATGGACTCCGAGATGCGGGCGTGGCTCATGATCCAACAAGGCACCGCGCCGGCCGCGTCCAGCATCGCTTCGCGGGCGTCGCGACGATAGCGCGTTGCGTTCGGCCCCGTGCCCTGGCCGATTCGCCGAATTGCCGTCGCATAACCCGACAAGGCCTGAAGAAGCTTCGGGCTCGCGTTGCGCTTGGTCGACAACCACGCTGCCTTTGCGACGACGCTGATGTATCGTTTGGCGAGCCCGGCCTCGATCTCCCGACGCCGCTCAGCCAACGTGATGAGCTCTTCCCGGGATTCGATGCTGTCCAGATGCCTGCGCATGCGCGCCCAATTCCAGGCGTCACGCCAGGTTGCGGGAAACACCCGGTCTTCGCCGGAGCTTCTGACAGGCACGGACGCCAGCCGCGTTGCCAACTTGTTCGCACCCGCGTCGGCAATACGTCCGCGCATGTCCTGGATGATCTCGAACTCGGTCGACAGACCGCCGATCCGCCGCAGCTCAACACAGATCTCGGCGTAGTGGGCGGCAACTCTTTCTGCCGACAGGTCCGGATTGCCCAGTTGCGTGTCGATGAACAAGCGCAGCTGGCTCGACACGGGGCCCGAAGTGCCCGCGAGTTTCTCCTGCATTTCGGCCAGGTGGGTCAATGCCTGGGCGAGGTCTGCACGTTGCAGATGACGACGGAGCTGTTCGAGGATGGAGGCCAGCTGCGAAGCGTTACCCGTGAGCTCCGCGGCCGGCACCTTGTCAAAAACCGCTTCCGCGCTCTGCGGCAACATCACGTCATGGTGAGTCGCGAGCCTGTGAGCCATTCGCGCCAGATTGGCGGTGACCTCGATGTGACGGAGCTTGGAAACACCGCCATCCAATTTCGGGATCGAAAGCTCCGCGGCGCAATGGTTCCACCGCGTAACAAACGACAACACCTGCTCATGCAGCTCGACGAATCGCCGCACGTGAGCCCAGTCATGTGAGCTGGCAGGCGGCAGTCCTGAGATTCTGATGAGCTTGATGTGCTCTTTTGCCTCGGTGGCGCCCAGCGTAATCGCCCCGAACGGCCGCCCCAACTCCGCGCCGCGGGCGATCGCTTCACGCGTCTTCGCGGAATACAGTCCCGCCTCCGGGAAGTCGACCGGCCGCTTCAGAAAAGCAGCGCGCGCTTCAATGAGCAGGTCCAGGTCACTGAACAGCGCCCGCAGGGCCGCGCGCTCCGAGGCAAACGACGGCTGACGGCATTTGAGGCGCAATTCACTGGGCCAGCCGCCCTCGGCGGCCTCCAGAGTCTCGACGAGTTGCAGCGTTTCCTGAACCTGATCGAACAGCAGGCGGGCGGCCACGAGCGTATCCGAGGAGGTCGATGTCAATGGCAACACCTGGCCATTGGCGACAGCGTCCTCAATCTCCTTGATCTTGGACAGCAGCTCGTGAAGCGCACCGACTTCAACAGGCGTCGGAAGCTCGTCGACCGAGGGAATGTTTGAATTGGCGTACGCCAGATCCGGGCCGAGACGCCGCCGCGCATCCCGCAGGCGCCCGGCCTCGTCATCGGAAAGGGGCGGCGCATGCCTGGGATCGAGGCTGACCTCGTCATCAAACCACGAGTGCCAGCCCGCTCCTGACACAACCAACTGCGCCAGCTTCTGCGCGCGCATCATCACGCCATCGACGTTGATATCGGCCAACTGTGCAGCCGCGATCTCGTCGACACGTTTGTCGAGGTCGATCAGCTCACTGTGCGCCCGATCGATGGCGCTCGTCGTCGTGAGGATCTCGCGCTTGGTGATTTCCGGGTTGAGCTGCGAGACCTGGTGTTGAATGGCTTCGATGGCAGTCTGGAACTGCCGGACGCCTTCACGGTCGCTCGCCAGCAGCGCGACCGTCAAAGGACGCACCTCTTCGGGAATCTTGTCCCGCAATACTTCCAGAGCGCGTTCTCCCCGGGAGGTGACGAGTACGCGACGGCCCTTGGCCAGGTAGTGGCACACGATGTTGGCAATAGTGTGCGTCTTGCCGGTTCCGGGCGGGCCCTGAACCGTTACACCCGGTGCTCGCTCGAGGTACTGGACGATAGTGACCTGCTCGTCGTTGTACGGCAGGGGGAAATACAGCTCTTCCTGGACTTTGCCGCTGTCGGGAGCTCCGCGGCTGGAGAGACCGCGAAACCGGACCGGCTCATACTCGACAGGTTGGTCCGACGAAGGCGTCACGAGCGCGAGCGGACCCGCGGGCAACTCATCCCCGGCCTGCAGCGCATCCTGAAGCCGCTTCAAATCCGCAAACAGGTAGTTGTTGGAACGCGGCCGCGAGAGCAGAACCCAGGAGTCAGTAACGACCAGGTGCTCGCCCGCGGGCGGCACGGGTTCGTTTTCCTCGGTGATTTCCCGGTACTGTCCGAAGCTGTCGAGGTTGGATGCAGCCAGCTTAAGAACGTCCGTGTAGCTCGCCGGATCAAACGGCGTAACCGGATGCTCCTTGTTTCTGACGAGATAATCCCGGGCAGCTCGCTCAACCTCAGTGGCGCCAGGCACTGAGCAGGCAACAAAAGCATCCAGCTCGATGCGCGTCTCCGTGGAGCGCGGACGGATCTCGAGTGACATCGTCATCTCGTCGAGCGCGATTTCCGCAGCCTGGGTCAGCAGGGGATATTCGAAGTCGAATTCGGAGCGTTCGAACGTGAGCTTGCGGCTCGAGATCCCAATGCCCCAAATCAACTCCTTCGGATGAGTGGTCTCTTCAGCGGCAAGCTGGTGACGCAGTGAAAACAGGTCGCCGTACAGCGCGATGGTCTTTCTACGCGGCCGCTCCTCAGCGGCCCATGTGTTCCACAACGCAACATATTCAGTCAGTACCTTGCCGACGGTGGCCCGGCCCTGCTTCTCCAACTCGGAGCGCCGATCTGGAGCTTTGCCGTCGGCGGCCTTGTTGAGCCATTTGCGGAAAGCCGCGTCGTCCAGGATCGGTGCGGCGCCATCCGGATCCTGTGATGCGCGAATGAATGCACGGAACTGGTCGGGAACAGCAGGCGGATTGGACGGCGTGAACCGCGCTACACGCAGCCAGACGTGGTCGCCTTCAACTTTTATGTCGTATTCAACACCTGGCAGGCCCGCAATCTCGTCGCTGCGGCGGATGAAGCCTTTGGCGTTGCTCAAGCAAAATTGACGTGGGTCAATTTCCTTGGCCTGCTCCTCAATGTACTCGAGCAGTCGCGTCAGCAGACGGCGCGGTTCGGTCATGGGCACGTCCTTTTCGATCGGCTGACGCCGGGTCGGACTTTGTGCCATTACTCGTGCTGCGATGCCAGACGTCTTCGAATTGCGACGCTGGTCGAGACTTAGGTGTTAGACCAAGCCAACAATTTGGCATTCAGCTACGGTTCAAGTTCACCGCAGATGGTGGGTATCAGCTCGGATACGGTAGGGTGGATATGTACAGTATCGCGCAAAGTTGTATACGGCGCCCTGGCTGACATCATATCGAGAAAACAATGCACCGCTTCGTCGCCTCCCGGACCGAGAACCGCGGCGCCGAGGATCTCGTTGCTGTCGGCGTCCACGATGACTTTCATCAAACCCTGTGATTCACCTTTTTCAACCGCTCTTTTCACGCGAGTCATCGGGCGCTGACCGACGCGGATTTTGCGCCTGGCCGAGCGCGCCTGGCTTTCTGACATGCCAACACGGCCCAGTGGGGGATCAATAAAGAGGCCGTAACAGGCAATCCGGTCACTGACGCGGCGTGAGCGGCCATCCAGCAGATTCTGGGCGACGATTTCATAGTCGTTGTAGGCGGTGTGGGTGAATGCGCCTTTGCCGTTGCAATCGCCCATGGCCCAGATGCCTGGAACGTTGGTACGCAGTTGATCGTCGACTTCGATGTAGCCCTGCGCATCGAGTTTGAGCCCGGCTTTCCCGGCTCCGAGATCATCGGTGTTGGGTCGGCGGCCCACTGCCAGGAGCACGTGGGACCCAACGACTTCCGCGGGCTCTCCCGCCGCGCAATTGACACCCACCGCAATATCCTCACCACGAGCTTCGAAGCGTATGCACTCGGCTTTGGTGCGGATCGTGATTCCCTCATTGGCGAAAATTCCTTCGATGGCGCTGCAGATGTCCGTATCCTCCCGCCACAGGAGGTGCGACCCTTTTTCGATCACCGTCACTTCGCTGCCAAAGCGCCTGAACATCTGTGCGAATTCGAGTCCGATGTAGCTGCCGCCTACGACGACCAGATGACGTGGCAGGACCTCGAGCTCCAGGATCGACGTGTTGGTCAGGTAAGGCACTGTGTCGACGCCGGGCATGTCCGGAATGTTTGCCCGGCCGCCCACGTTGAGAAAGATTTTGTCCGCGGTAATGAGGTCGCCGCCCACGCGGAGCGAGTGTGGCGACTCAAAACGAGCGTGACCTTTATAGACGGTGCAATTCTTCATGTCCCGCAGCCAGGCTTCGAGGCCGGTGCGGGAGGTGTTTACAATCTTTTCCTTGCGCGCTTTGACAGCACGCAGGTCGGTGGTGATTGTGCCTCCCTCGATCCGGATTCCGTACTCGGCTGCGCGGCGTGCCTGGTGTATGACCTCAGCACTGGCAACGAGGGTCTTGGTCGGAGTGCAGCCGGTGTTGACACAGGTCCCGCCGAACAGATGGCGTTCCACGATGGCGACGGTCATGCCCGCGGTCGCGAGGCGGTTGACGAGGGAAGGTCCGGCCTGGCCGGCGCCCACGACAATGGCATCGAATTTCTGGTTCATGCCGTGGATTGTGAACCACCATAACGGTCGGGCGTATTGCGCAAATGGGACATGCACTCTCGAGGAATGCTATGATGAGAATAATTCTCATTCACGTATGCGGCGTCGATGCGCGGATTCTGCGTCATTTTGCACCGTTATATTGGTCTGGCGACCGCGCTTTTTCTCGTGCTCCTGGGCCTTACTGGGAGCGTGCTCGCCTGGCGTGAGCCGGTGTCCGCATGGCTTGCGCCCGCTTTATATGAGGCTCCTGCCCGCGGATCCCTCCTGAGTCCGCAGCAGCTGGCTCAACGGATCGTCGATGCCGATCCACGCGCGCAGGTCGTGTTCTTTCCCCTGGACTCGAAAGAAGGCAAAGGACTTCCTGTTCGTGTCGGACCCCGTGACAGTCTCGGTTACGACACCCTGTGGCTGGATCCCGTCAGCGGCAAAGAGCTCGGCCGGACTGACAGCGAGTCAGCCTTGCCCACCACGAGGACTCTCGTCGACTGGCTGTATCACCTCCATCGCCAACTCGCCATTCCCGGCCGCTGGGGGGTGTGGATACTGGGCATCGTCTCGCTGATCTGGTTTGTCGATTGTTTCATCGGCGCATATCTCACGTTTCCTCGCAGTCACGCAGTCCTGAGGCGTTGGGGGCCGGCTTGGAAAGTGCGCAATACACGTCTCAACTACGACCTGCATCGCGCGGGCGGCCTGTGGCCGTGGTTGCTGTTGGCCATGATGGCGTTATCGGGTGTGTACCTCACTTTATATAACGAAGTGTTCATGCCTGTGCTTCGGACTGTTGCCACTGTCACAAGGGAGCCATTCGACTCGCCTCCACCGCCATCGGACTCCACACCGTCCGCCGTGACCCTGTCGCAGGCCGCTGCCATCGCGACCAACGTGGCTCATTCACGGAATTGGACGGCGACTCCCGATGGGACCTATCACGACGTCGCCCGCAGGTTCTGGTTTGTCTACTTCGAGAAGTCCGGTTCGGACTGGGCGACTGCCGGCTCCTATGGAGTGTTTGTTGATGACCGCAGTGGTGCGGTGACCTATCTGCGCACGCCCAAGGGGACCGCCGCCGATGCGTTCGTGAATTGGCTGGGTGCCCTGCACATGGGTACCGTGTTTGGAGCACCCTACAAGGTTGTTCTGTTTTTGCTGGGGCTCGTGGTTGCGGGGCTGTCGGTGACCGGGGTTATCATCTGGTGGCGAAAGCTGCAAAGCCGCCACGCCATGCATCGCCGGAAATTGGCGAGCACGGAATCTACTGAGCTCGCGCCGAGCTCAGTTACGCCGTTGTTCTGCCTCATCGCGGGCGTTCTGCTCGCGAGCCCGCTGCCGGGCGCGATCCATTACGTCCTTTGACGGCAGGCCCTGCCGTGCGGTCGTACGCAAGGTCACGATTGTTCCGGCTACGATGGCAATGACAACAAGAAAGACAACGATGGCTGTAGACATAACGGCTACAGAGTAAGCAAGCAGCATTCCCCGCGCAATCCCGAGGTTGGTTTAGCCGGTCGCGGCTTTGAAAGATTTGCAGTCGGTTGCCTGCCGGCGGGTGCTTCCGGGCTTCCTGGCGCATCCAACGGCTGCTGGCGCGATTCATGCTACATGAGTTGCATGCGGGACCGATGGAAACATAAATTAATGAAATTCAATCCGTATCCTGTTCTCCTCACAACCGGGGCGTTGATGATGGCCACCGTCGTGTTTGCACAGACCGGGCCTACGGTTTCACTTCTGAAGTCCAAGGTAGCGGCAGCGGCGGTCGACACTCCGGCTACAGACGAGGCCAAACACCCCGAGACGCGTGTGGCGTTACTCGATGGGGAGCTGGCCGAAAGGTGAGGCGGCGGCCGCACGTTGGAAGACCAGTCTCGGAATTCGTTCCTCCGGGCTCGTCGCGGGGCGGACGCCTAATGCTTCGACTATCCCTGGAGACATCTCGCGCCACTCCAGCGCGAAGCCCGACGATTCCTTTCTGATGACCTGCCCTTCGACCATCGTCGGCCTACCGTTCGAGGCCGAGTTGAATTGCACCTTCACATAGGATAACAACGTCACCGGAAGCGGGGCCTCGACGAGCGCGCCGGTCATGCTAACGTTAACAATCCTTCCTCGTGCAACAACTCCAGTGTGCGTTGCCACACGGATCGAATAGCGCACTTCGTGTCGATTTCCCCAGCGGTGTTCCATAGACACAAATGGTGCTGTGTGACTTACGCGAAAACCATGACCGTAAGGGTTTAATACGGCCTCACCCGAAGTGGGTGGATGGATCTGATTCCACTGTCAGCGTCGTCTGACCCGGTCACGAAATCAAGAGCTTAGGCGAGCCTTCGGAATGGCGCTTGCTCGCAAGTCGTTGCAGTGGCCGGAGAGATTGTGCATGAACCCTACACTCAAAAAGTCATTGCAGTGGACCGGGATCACGGTGGGCGGCCTGATCCTGATTGTTGTACTGGTTCTGGCGTTCATGGACTGGAACTGGTTCAAGCATCCCATCGAGCGGGTCGCCAGTGCCAAGTCCGGCCGTACTGTAGCCATCGCCGGTGATTTGAATGTTCACATCTGGTCGTGGACGCCGACCGTTGTCATAAACGGTCTCACGCTCGGCAATCCACCGTGGGAGGCAAACCGACCCATGGCGAAAATCGAACGTCTCGAAATTCACCTGAAGCTGCTGCCACTGTTGAAAGGGGATGTCATTCTTCCGCGACTCGCCCTGCTGCGGCCGGACGTATATCTTCATCAGGACAAGTCAGGGCGCGCCAACTGGACATTCGAAAACAAGGCGCCGACGAATGCGCCGGCTTCCAAACCCACCAGGTTGCCCGCAATCCGCGACCTTCTCATCCAGGATGGCAAGCTGCAGATTGTGGATGAGATGCGCAGGCTGAGGGTGGATGGCACGATCCAGGCGCACGAGCAAAAGTCGCAGGCCGATCCAACACCGTTTCGGATCGCAGGCCTTGGGACGATCAATGATCAGCCGTTCGAGCTGACGGTCGCGGGTGGACCACTGGTCAATCTCGATCCCGATCATCCCTATCCCTATGACCTGAGCATTACCGCGGGCGATATCAAGGTGGCCTCCAAAGGTAAAGTGCTCGAGCCGTTCAATCTCGGCAAGATGGAAGCGGATGTCGCTTTGAGCGGCAAGGATCTCGCCGAAGGTTACTATCTGACGCAATTGGCTCTGCCGAATACCGCTCCCTTCGACCTGCGTGCTCACATCGCGCGCAACGGGCTGCGCTTCGCGGTGACTGACATCAACGGCAAGGTGGGCGAAAGCGACCTGCAAGGAAAGTTGGACGTCGATGCATCCCGCAAACGTCCCTCCATGACAGGCGATCTGGTGTCAGCTCAATTGCGGATGAAGGATCTTGCCGCATCCCTCGGTCACAAGAGCGCGAAGGGGGGCAATTCCCTGGATGCCAAGACGGAGCGATCCGCGGCGGCCAAAAAAAAGCAAACCAAGCCCGATGAGGCGCAGCCCGCTGATCCCAACGCGCGTCTGTTCCCTGATGCACATCTGCAGGTGGATCGCGTGAGGGCGATGGATGCCGATGTGCGATTCCGCGCCAAGTCGATTCAGGCGGGCACCGTTCCCTTCAAGCAGGTTGCTTTCCGGGTGAAGCTCGACAACGGCGTGTTATCTCTCGATCCGTTCGCCTTTGAGATGCCACAGGGGCGGCTGTCAGGCGATGCCAAGATCGATGCGCGCCAGGATGTACCGAAGGTTCATATCGACCTGCGGGTCAAGGATATCCAACTCGATCAGTTGAAGGGCAAGGCGCCGGATGCCAAGCCACCTCTGGGGGGCGTGATGCAGGCCCGTATGGTTGTCAATGGCACCGGTGACTCGGTACATAAAGTGATGTCCGATGCGAACGGTAAGTTCACTTTGATTCTTCCCAACGGCGAAGTGCGGTCCGCGTTCGCCGAGCTGACGGGGATCAACGTGGCCAAAGGGCTCGGCCTGTTGCTCACCAAGGCCGACGAGAAGGCGCCGATCCGTTGTGGTGTGGCGCAGTTCGACATCAGGAATGGTGTGATGAACGCGCAGAACATCACCTTCGATACTCAAAATGTCGTCATCAAGGGCAAGGGTGATATCAACCTGGGACCCGAAGAGCTCAATCTCGAAGTGAAGGGCGATCCCAAAAAGATCCGATTCACGCGCCTGCGCAGCCCGATCGAGGTCAAGGGACATCTGATGAAGCCCTCTGTCGGACTCGACGTTGGGGATACGGCGAAACAGGGCGCTGTCGCAGCCGCGTTGGGTACGCTCGTGACGCCGGTTGCCGCCATCATCGCTTTCGTGGACCCCGGTCTCGCAAAGGATCAGAACTGCGCGCAGATGATCGCCGAAGCTGACAGCAAAGGCCCGAAGACGCCCAAGTCCGAATTTGCATCTCCCAACCGTGCCTCCACCGAGCCCAGGTCGGCTACGGCCCCCGACGACACGAAGCTCCGGTAGGAACAGTCCCACGTCCGAGCGCGAATAGGGGTGGCATACACAGCCACCCCGACCGCGTAGTGTTGATTCGAAAGTCGAAGCCGCATCTATGCGAGAGCAGCGCGAAGGCGTATACGGATCATCGAAGGCAAAGGAACTGCCGCCGGCACCTATCGGAGTAAGGGAGCGACTCATGCGACACGGTAAACACATCAGAGCTGCGGTCCGTTCGTTGCGCAGCGAAACGGATGCCGCCGCAGGGGCGGTGGTCGCGCCGCCCCCAAGTGCGCGCCCAACGCGTCTGGAGATGTCGCGAGCCGGTTTGCTGGGAATCCTGGCGCGGGAGCCGGCGATCTGCCGGTCGGTGGGGCTGGTGCGTTAGTATTCGTAATACCAACGACTGGCTGAGCGGCCGACTCATTGATGAATGACTGAGGATCCGTCTGCGCGGCGCGCGAGATATTTTCTTTATCTGCTGGGGGGCGTGTTCGTGGCCCTCGGTTTCTCCCTCGAAATGGTGCCTGCGATGGCCGCGGTCGCGCCGGAGCTGGCCGGCCGGGTGTGCGCGGGAATTGGTGCGCTGATCCTGGCCCTGGGGCGATTCGGGTCCGATCGGCTCGTCCGCCGCTGCGAGACTTTGCTCACCGGGTGGTTCTAAAGCGCAGCGGGCCCAACGGGCCGGGTCATCGGATTTCTTGTGGGCCAAAAGCGTTGTGGTAAGATCGCGGCCCCCAAAAATGGGGTTCTCTAGTGCGCGGCCGTAGCTCAGTTGGATAGAGTACAACGCTACGAACGTTGGGGTCGGGGGTTCGAATCCCTCCGGCCGCGCCAAGTTCTTGAAAGATAAGCACTTTCTCCCGTCCAGCCCAGGAACGGGGGTTGCGGGCTCGTGTCCGCATGAAAAGCGTCGATGTGGCGATCATGGGGGCAGGGACGGCGGGGCTGTCGGCGGAGCGGGTGGCGCGCGGTGCTGGCGCTTCCACTGTGCTCATTGACGATCAGTTCAGAGGGACTACATGCGCCAATGTGGGCTGTATGCCTTCCAAGCTGCTGATTGCGGCCGCGGCAGCCGCACATGCAGTTCGCCGTGCGTCCGCGTTCGGAGTTTTCGCGACCCACCGGATCGACGCGGCCGCGGTCATGGCGCGGCTTCGGCAACAGCGCGACTCCTTTTCCGCCGCGACCCGAGAGCAGATTGCTCAGTTGCCGGACGGTGTCGCCCTGCGTGGCAAAGCGAAGTTCGTGGATACGACTACACTCGAGCTATCCACCGGTCAGCGAGTCCAGGCACGTACCGTTGTCATTGCGACGGGCGCACATCCGTCAATTCCTGAAACGTTTGCTCCGATCCGCAACTGCATCCTGACCAACGAAACGCTCTTTGAGCTGGCGCAGTTACCCGGGTCACTGGCGGTAGTGGGCGCCGGCCCCCTGGGCCTCGAGCTTGCCCAGGCGATGGCGCGCCTCGGTGTGGCCGTTTCACTGTTTGATGAGAAGGCCGCTCCGGGTGGTGTGAAGGATGCATCCCTCGCAGCCTGCATGCGGGAGGCCTTCGCGAACGAGTTGGATCTGCGCCTGGGAGTGAAGATCCAGGCTTCCATGTCAGGAGAACGAGCGTCCATCCGCTGGGAAGGTGACTCCAGCGGCGAGCAGACTTTCGATCGGGTATTGGTGGCAGTGGGGCGGCCACCGAACCTGACGGGACTGAATCTCGAGGCGACCGGCATTGAGCTGGACGAGCGCGGTATACCCGTGTTTGATTGCGAAACCCTGCAGTGTGGTGACAGCCCGATCTTTATCGCTGGAGATGCCGACGCGGACCGGCCTGTACTCCATGAAGCGCAGGTCGAAGGCTCGATCGCGGGATTCAACGCAGCGCGTTTCCCCGGGGAGAGCCGCCGGCGCCGCTCGGTCCCGTTCTCCATCGTATTTACCGACCCGCCGCTGGCGTTGATCGGCAGGCAGTCCGGAGACGATCTCGTCTGTGGAGAGACGGATTATCGCGATCAGGGCCGCGCCAAGGTCGAGGCGCGAGCGCGCGGCGTGCTCAAGGTATACGCGACGGAGGTGGGAGCCGTCCTGAAAGGCGCCGCCCTTTTCTGTCCAGGAGCCGATCACCTCGGTCATCTGCTGGCCTGGCAGATCAACGCGGGTGCCACCGCGGAGGCGCTGTTGGAACAGCCTTTCTATCATCCAACACTGGAGGAAGGCATGAAGCCCGCGCTGCGGCAAGTCTGTGAGCGGGCGAGGGTGAAGTTGTCGCCAATGGAGGACCGGGGCTCACCTTCGGGCGCGTGACTGCCGCGCCAAAATTTATGTCTAGTCCTTAAATTTCGAATCTGCTGCGCTGTTCACGATTCATTCAGGTAGTGCAGATACGCAGGTGCGCTGTTCGTAGAATGCGCGCCGTTGACAGCCCGGCAGCGGATGCCGGGCGCCAGACGGAGAACTGCCGTGAAATATGCACTGACTACACTTGCGGGCCTGTCGTTCGGGACTCTCAGCTTTCGCATCAGTTACCTGATGGGCTGGAATCAGCTCGGGGAGCGGCTGTTTGTTTTCGCGGGCGGACTGCTCGCCGCGGCGTTTCTCTGCGCGCCGTTGTGGGTGTGACAGACGCGCTCAGTGGTGTTTCAACACCATCACGAAGATGAATACCGCGGCGGCACCGATCGCCGCGAAGGCTACATAAGTCAGCACGCGCGCGACGTTGTGGAACAGCAGGTCACCGGAGCGGCGCGGCTCGATCATTTTTGGATTCCCTGATTAGCCCCGTACGAACGTATCGAATACAGGGCTCAATTGCAAATGATTCTCATTTGCTACGTTAACAGGACTATGGGCGCACTTCATTAAGGAGGTTGACTCGAGTGAATACCCTCAAAAATCGTCGCGGCCGTCTCGTGGCCACTGCGTTGGCTGGAGCAATGCTGATCGCTACCGTGGCGCCGGCATTCTCCGCTGTCGGTATCGACATCAACATTGCGCCACCGCCCCCGCGCGTCGTGGAAGTACCGCCGCCGCGGCCCGGTTTCGTTTGGGCTCCTGGGTATTATCGGTGGGATGGTCATAGGCACATCTGGGTCGATGGCCGATTCATCCACGAGCGTCGTGGCTTGCATTGGGTCCCGGAGCATTGGGATGAGCGGCACGGCCGCTACCACTTCGTCCCGGGTCACTGGGAGCACGGTTGATCTAATGTGGCGGGACGCTGTATCCGAAGTATCATTTCCGCATGGATACACGCGAGGCTACGGCGTCCCCTGCCGCCATTACTGTCGTCACCACCGGCGGCACAATCGATAAGCTTTATTTCGACTCCCTGAGCGAATACAAAGTCGGTGAGTCGGTGGTGCGCAAGTTGCTCACCATCGGTAACGTCAAATACCCGTTTGAGATCGTCGAGGCGCTGCGCAAGGACAGTCTCGAGCTGACGGACCAGGACCGCGACGAGCTGTACAGGCTCGTCGCGGAGCTGAAAACGTCGCGGATCGTGATGACACACGGAACCGATACGATGGCGGTTACCGCCGCCCGTCTCGCCTCAATTCCCGGCAAGACGATTGTTCTCACCGGCGCGCTGTCCCCCGCGCGCTTCAGTGAAAGTGATGCGTCATTCAACCTGGGAATGGCATTCGCAACGACTCAGGTAGCACATCCTGGCGTCTACATCGTAATGAATGGAGAAGTCTTTCCGGCGGGCGGGGTCCGCAAGGACCGCGAAGCAGGGCGTTTCGTTCGCGTCAGCTGACCGAAGAAAGGGCCGGAGGGGTTCGGGACCAAACAAACCCGCTCCGACCCAGAGCGCAAGTGTGGCTATTGATGAGGATGCGGCTGTGGCTCGTTGTCCTGGTTCTCGCGCTCCGCGCGCAGGGCATCGTGACACGCCTTCCTGGCCTCAGACTCTGACATCGTGTTGTCACCCGCGCGTTCGCGTTTGACGCATTCCTTCATCACGTCCTGTTTCGACGAAGGCGAATAGGATTGGGTGGAAGGCGGCTGAGTGTTGGGTGTCGAGTACTCTTCCTGCGTCTGACTACGCTGGTCCTGACCAACAGCGGCACCACCTGCAGTCAAGAGGCCAACACAAAGGAGCGAAGCTGCCGTACCGCAAAGCGTACTACGTTTCATTCTTGCCTCCTTCGAGCATGTGGATCTACGGTAATAGAGTGCGACATTCCGGCCCGGGATGGCATCATCGAGGCTCAGTGATTCCTGTCGGCCTCTGTCCTACGAGGCTAAAGCGGCGCAGAAGGCGTAAGCTGTTGCGCACCGCCCCATCGAGAGACTCACGTCAATGTATCTGCACACGCGGCTGCTGTTCGGAATCGGAACAGTCACGCTGGTGGCGCTGCTCGTCAGCGTACTCGTGCCGCTCGGGTCGATTCGCACTGATGTCGCGCGCGAAACCGATGCTTCGATGCAGTTGGCGCAATTGCTGCTCGACGTCCAGCATGCCGTTGGAAAAGCCGACGGCAGTGCAGCGGCCAGGTCCGCGGCTGTGGACGAAATCCGCCATGCCAATGATCTGCGGCACGTGCGCGTCTCGCTCGTCGATGAATCCGGCGAGTTGCTGGCTACGAGTCCCGCGGAGGAACCGCAGGTGGGCGTGCTCACCAAAGCCCTGCTGTCATCCAGTCCTCCCACTTCTCTGGTGTATCCCGTGTCTTATCATGCGGAGCCGCTCGGCGAGCTGCGCGTCTCATCCAACCCGATGTCGGAATTCGCGGAGATCGAGCAGCAGGCGGGCGAGCATCTGGCCTTGTTGGCACTCACACTTCTGGCCCTCAGCGCGGCGATCTACTGGATGGTCCGCCGGGGCCTGCAGCCGGTCGCCCAGGTGCAGGCCGCATTGGCCAACCTGCAGGCCGGACACCTCGAAACGCGCCTGCCGCGCTTCGAGTTGAAAGATGTCGATGACATTTCACTGCGCTTCAATCAATGTGCGGCGGCGATGGAAGAGGCCGCCGCGCAGCGTCGGGATCTGACACGGCGGGTCATCGAGGCCGAGGAAGAGGAGCGCAAGCGGCTTGCGCGTGAGTTGCACGACGAGCTCGGCCAGAGTCTGACGGCAATCAAGGTCGATGCCGCCTATATTGCACGGGAAGCGGCGAACAGCGCGCCGAAGATCGTCGACAGCGCTCACTCCATCGAAAAGCTCAGCAGCAACATCATGGAGCTGATCCGCAGCATGCTGGCAAGATTGCGGCCCTTTGGGCTCGAAACCGTGGGGCTGCGTGAGACCATCCAGGATCTGGTCAACGGTTGGCAGGTGCGCGTCGCGGACCGGTTCCAATGCTCCTTGCAGATCAGCGGCAATGTGGACGCGCTGGCTCCGGATCTCAACATGACGGTGTACCGTTTGATCCAGGAATGTCTGACCAACGCGGTGAAGCATTCCCGCGCCCGGAAAATCAGTCTGCGTATCTCGTTGGAGGAAAGCCGGGTGTTGTTGGAGGTGACGGAGTCGGAAACGACCGGGAATCGGCGAGCGGTGGGAGCGAATGGCTCGGGCCTCCTGGGCATGCGGGAGCGGGTCGAGGCGCATGGCGGCGAGCTGAGCCTGGCTTTTGAGCCGGCCTTGTCCCTGCGCGCGTGGCTGCCTGCGCATGCGTAACTCGAATCAGATCCGCATTCTGCTCGTGGATGATCACACGGTGGTACGTGCCGGCTACCGGCGCTTTCTCGAGCAGGAGCCCGATTGCCAGGTCATCGCCGAGGCGTCCACTGGAGAGGAGGCCTACCAGTTGTTGCAGACGATTGCGCCGGACATTGTCATTCTCGACCTGAGCATGCCGGGGCAGGGCGGGTTGTCATCATTGCGTCGGCTGAAGCTACGCTGGCCCTTGTTACCCGTGCTCGTATTCAGCATGCACGACAATCTACCATTCGTGGTTCAAGCGATGCGGGCCGGCGCCAACGGCTATATCACCAAGAGCAGTGAGCCCGAGTCGATGGTGAAGGCCGTCCGGGGTGTTGTTTCCGGCGTGCAGGTGCTGAGCCCGGATGTCGCTCGGAAAATGGAACTCGCCGCAACTTCCGCGAGGCTTCAGCCCACGCTGGGCCTGTCGGCGCGCGAGTTTGAGATTTTCCGCCTGGTGGCCGGTGGCAAGACGCACGAAGAGATCGCAGGACTGCTCAATGTCAGTTTGAAGACCGTGGCCAACAATCATTCGCTCATCCGCCAGAAGCTGGGAATCAACACGGATATCGAGCTGTATCGGCTGGCGCGGGACTGTGGAGCGGTCGAGCCGGCGCTGGTGTCCGGCACCTAGTCACCACTTCGTTACCGCCGGGCGACCGACTTGTTGCTGAGGCGCCGCTAGACTGCGCGCTCCTCATGAAACTTCAGCAACTGCGCTACCTGGCGGCGGTCGTCCAGAGCGATTTGAACATTACCGCGGCGGCGGCGACGGTGTCGGCCACCCAGTCGGCCATCAGCAAGCAATTGAAGTTGCTGGAAGATGAGCTGGGCTTCGATGTTTTCGCACGCAGCGGGCGGACATTGACGCGTATAACACCGCCGGGCGAACGCGTGATCCGTCACGCGCTGAAGATGTTGCGCGAAGCGGAGAACATCCACGGCTTGTCAGAAGACTTCAGGGAAGACGATCGCGGCTCCCTGTCCATCGGCACGACGCACACGCAGGCACGTTACGTACTGCCGCACATCATCCAACAGTTCCGCCACCGCTATCCCAACGTGCAGTTTCATCTGCACCAGGGGACCTGCGAACAGATTGCCGAGATGGCGGAAGTGGACTGGATCGATTTTGCCATGGCGACCGGCTCGCACGAGTTGTTCGAAAAATACGTGCTGCTGCCGTGTTATCAGTGGAGTCGCCGGATCATCGTGCCCACGGGCCATCCGCTGACGCAGATCGAGCGGCCCACGCTGCAGGATGTGGCCGCCTTTCCGATCGTGACGTACGTGTTCAGCTTCAACGGGCGATCTTCGCTGCATGACGCATTTGCCGCCGCCGGCCTCGCCATCAATGTGGCGCTCACCGCCCGTGATGCCGATGTGATCAAGACGTATGTCCGGCTGGGCCTGGGTGTGGGCATCGTGGCGGACGTCGCGTTCGATCCCCAGCGCGAGAGCGGGCTGGTCTCAATCAACGCGGAGCACCTCTTTCCCCTGCACACGACCTGGATCGGCTTTGCGCGCGATCGGTTGTTGCGCGGCTTCATGTATGACCTGATGGCACTGGTGGCTCCCCATCTGGACCGCGATCTCGTTGACCGCGCCGCACGGTATTCGACCCAGGCTGAGGTGGACTCATTGTGTGCCGCCATCGAGCTTCCCCGCCGACCCTGAAGCGGCTCATGCTGCTCAGCCGAAGATAATCCGACTTTAGGCTTCCCGTTCCGGCTGCGTGAGCGATAATGAACGGCTTCCGCTCGAGGTCGCCGTCCGCCAGATGTTGCCGGTCCGATCCATTTTTCTGATTTGGCTGGTTGCCCTGCTCGGGACCGCGGGCGCACGTGCGGTCGCCGCGCCCCACCCGGCGGCGCCCCTCCTGGATCGCGCCACCGTCGGTATGCGCACGGATCCCGAGGCCAGCAAACGCAATGCGGACCAGGCCCTGAAGCTCCTCGAGAAGCAGCCCGATCCCGATCTGGAAGTCCAGGCCCGCCTGATTCTTTGCGACTACTACGCCGAGCGCGACACGGGCACCGCCGAGCGGGAAATCGATGCCGGCACGGCATTGCTGCCCAAGGCGCAACGCAAAGGGCTGAAGGCAGGGCTCCTCGACTGCCGCGGGCAGATGTTCGAAACGGCGGGCAACAATGCCAGGGCTCGCGCACTATATGAACAGGCAGTCGCCGTCGCCGCGGAAACCCACGACGATGAGATGTTGGCGCAGAGCCTGTTTTCGCGCGGGTATCTGCTGGGGTTGGAGGGTGAATATGCAGCGGGCCTGGGCGATCTGAAACGCGCCCAGGCGCTGTTTGAGAAACTCAACAAGCCGATGCATTCGCTCACCGTGCTCAACAGCATTGCCACGCTGTACAACCGCATGGGTGACTACGCTCAGGCCGTGTACATATATTCACGCGCATTCAAGGCTCAGCACGCAGCCGGGATGCAGCGGGAAGAAGCGGTCACCCTGCACAACCTGGGGCGCGCCTACGAGAACCTCCACGAGTGGGATGAGTCGCGCAAGTCATTTGCCCAGTCACTGGCAGTGAGCCGCCAGCTCGCCTATCCGCGCGGTGAAGCGTATGCCTTGCGTGGGCTCGCGGCGGTGGCCAACGCAACGGGTGATCCCCGAGGCGCGTTGGAAACGCTGGCAAGGGCGGAAGCACTGCAGCGCCAGACACCGGATGCCCGGCTGCGTGCGCAGATACAACTGGCCCGCGGCATCGCCTATCACGAGTTGGATCGATTGCCCGAAAGCATTGCCGCTCTCGAAGATGCCCTGGAGGTCTTCCGGACAGCCGATGCCATGGGCGAGTTGAATGCCACCTATTCGCAGCTCGCGGAAGTCTATTCCCGCAGCGGCAACTGGAAGGCGGCCTATGAACGGCTGGCGCAGGCCAAGGAAACTTCCGACCGGCTGCTCAACAATCAGCTCGATCAACGCTTCGCGACCTTGAAGGTCGAGTTTGATACGGCCGCGAAAGAGAAAGAAAACGCGCTGCTGATGCACGAAAACGAAATCAATCAGCAGGCGCTGGCACAGGGGCGCAGCCTGCGGCACCTGCAGGCTGCGGTGATCCTGTTGTCGGTGACGTTGGTGTTCGTATTGGCGATGCTTGCTGTACATCAGCGACGCAATGCGCTGCGCATGAAGTACCTCGCGCTCACGGATGAGCTCACGAATGTGCCGAACAGACGTTCGGTGCTGTCGCGGCTGGACCCGTTGTTGCGCGATTCGGAAGCCGGCACCTGCGCCTGTCTGATCATCGATGTTGATCACTTCAAGAAGATCAATGACCAGTTCGGGCATCCGACCGGGGATGAGGTGTTGAAAGCAGTGGCGGCCGCGGTGCGTGAGCTCATTCAGGAGCCCGCCTTCTTCGGCCGTCTCGGCGGGGAGGAGTTTCTGATTGTGCTGCCCCGGATGGACATGTCCGGCGCGCGCGAGGCGGCTGAGCGGTTTCGGGAGGCCATCATGGCGATCGACACCTCGCGCTGGTGCCCGGATAACCGGCGCGTGACCGTGAGCATTGGATGCTCCGTCTCCAACCCAGGTGCGGATACGCCCAGCACGATGCTGAAACGGGCCGACTTTGCGTTGTATGCTGCGAAGAGAAACGGACGCAATTGCGTAGAATCGGAGCCGACTTTTCCGGTGGACCAACCGCCGGGTATGGACTCTCTTGCAGCAGAAGCCTGATGATTTGATAGAAAACGACGATCAACCTGACCGATGGGGCGAACGTCTCCCCCGCCAGGTCGGGCTGGTGAACGCGGTTGCCGTGCTCGTCGGCGTTACGATCGGAAGTGGGATCTTCCGCGTACCCGCCACCGTTGCGGCCCAGCTCCACGATCCCGGACCGGCCATTCTTTGCTGGATACTCGGCGGCGTAATCGCCCTGTTCGGGGCGCTCACGATCGCCGAGCTCTCCGGGGCGTTGCCCCGCTCGGGCGGCATCTTCGCGTACCTGCTGGAAAGCTTCGGGCCACTTCCCGCCTTCATGTTTGGTTGGACGGAACTGGCGGTGGTGCGTGCCTCGGCTCTGGGCGCGACGGCCACGATTTTCGCCGAGTACCTCGGTTATTTTGTGCCGATGAGCCCGCGGGAGGTGCGGTACGTGGCTGCTGCCGCGATCATTCTCATCGGGGTCATCAACTACATCGGTGTGCAACGCGCAGCCGCAGTCATGACGGTGGCGACAGTCGCCAAATACATCGCGGTCATGGCATTGGGTGCCCTCGCATTTACTGCCAGCAGCGGAGGCGCTTCCCACTTCGCAAATGCCTGGGGATCCGGACTGCACCTGTCGTTGTTGGCCACCGCATTGATTCCGGTCATGTGGACGTACGACGGCTGGGCGGATCTGTCTTTCATGGGAGGTGAGGTCAGTAATCCACAACGGACCCTGCCGCTGGCGCTGATTCTCGGCGCGGTGTGTGTGACGGTGGTGTATCTGGTCCTCAACGTGGGATTCATGTATCTGCTGCCATTGCCGCAGATCGCGCAGTCCAGGCTGATCGCTGCGACGGCTGCGGAGCACATTCCTTTGTTCGGGGGATTTGGCGCCGCGATCATTGCGGCGGTGGCCATGCTCTCGGCCTTCAGTGGCCTGAACGGCTCGATGATGACCGGCCCCCGCATCTTCTTTGCGATGGCGGACCGGGGACTGTTCTTCCGCGGCATCGCCCGGGTATCGCCGCGTTTTCGCAGTCCATCTGCCGCCATCTGGCTCGCGACCGGACTCGGAGTCGTGTACGTCCTGCAGAATGACTTCGCGCAGTTGGCGGACAAATTCATTCTCGGCATCTGGCCTTTCTATGCGTTGGCCGTGGCCGGGGTGTTTGTTTTGCGACGTACGCGGCCCGATCTCGAACGTCCGTACCGCGTTGTCGGCTACCCGGTCGTCCCCGCGTTGTTTCTCCTGGCTTCCCTTGGAATGGTGATCAATTCCCTGGTAACGGACCCTAAGAACACGGGTATCACTTTCGGCATCATCGCCCTCGGCGCCCCGGCGTATTACCTGTGGCGCCGCTTTGCTCCACACTCATAGGACCCACGCATGGATCATCGCGTCCTGTTCGCAATATCTGCTCTGATCTCCTCGGCCGCGTTCGCGGCCACTGCGCCCCAGCTCTTTGGTTTTTCACCCGAGCAGACGGCAGCGCAGAAATCCATTGAGCAGCGCTTTGATGCCGACATCGCCACCGCGGACCTGGACGCCTGGATGAAGAGGCTGTCGTCCGAGCCCAACCAGGTCGGCGCGCCGCATAACAAGGCGAACGCCGAGTTTGTGCGTGACCAGTTCGAGTCGTGGGGATGGGACGCGCGGATCGAGGAGTTCTATCCCCTGTACCCCACGCTCAAACATCACACACTGGAGCTGGTTTCCCCGAACGGGTTTGTTGCTTCGCTGACGGAGCCGCCGATCGCGGGCGATTCGACCTCGACGCGAACTGATGGCATGGGGCCCTACAACGTCTACGGGGCCGATGGGGACGTCACTGCCGATCTGGTGTACGTCAACTACGGCATGCCTGATGACTACAAGGATCTCGCGCGGCGTGGAGTGGATGTCAAAGGCAAGATCGTCATCGTGCGCTATGGCGGTGGCTGGCGGGGACTGAAGCCCAAGCTCGCTCAGACTCACGGGGCGGTCGGCTGCATCATCTACTCCGACCCACAACAGGACGGATATGGAGCCGGGGACGTCTACCCCAAGGGCGGCACGCGCCCGTCGGGCGGACTTCAACGGGGCTCGGTGGCGGATCTGCCCGTTCTGTCCGGCGATCCTCTGACTCCGGACGTGGGAGCAACCAGGAACGCCAGGCGTCTGAAGCTTTCCGAGGCCAGGGGGCTGATGAAAATCCCCGTCATTCCGATTTCATACGGGGATGCACAGCCGCTGCTGGCAGCTCTCGGGGGGCCGGTCGCGCCAGCCGGCTGGCGCGGCGCATTGCCGGTTACGTATCACATCGGCCCCGGGCCGGCGAAGGTGCATCTGGAAGTGACTTCCGACTGGGGCCAGAAGTCCTTGTATGACGTGATTGCGCGGATTCCGGGCTCGCAGAGTCCGGATCAGTGGATCGTGCGGGGCAATCATCGGGATGGCTGGGTATTCGGGGCCTGGGACCCCTTGTCCGGCCACGTGGACATGCTGGCTGAGGCGAAGGCGATCGGCGCCCTGTTGAAAACCGGATGGCGGCCGAAGCGAACCCTCATCTACGCGAGTTGGGATGGCGAGGAGGCGGGCCTCCTCGGTTCGACCGAGTGGGTCGAAACCCATGCGGATGAGCTGCGTAAAAAAGCCGTGCTGTATGTCAATTCGGATACCAACGGCCGCGGCTTTCTGGGACTTGCGGGAAGTCACTCGCTGCAACATCTGGTCAATGATGTGTCGCAGAGCGTGAAGGATCCCGAGACCGGCGTGACCGTGGGCGCGCGGCTGCGCGCGAAAGTTCTGGTCGACGGCTACGAAAAGGGCGCCACGGATCGCGAACGCAAGCATGCGAAGTCTGCCGCGGGCGGGGGTGATCTCGCCATGGATGCTCTCGGCTCGGGTTCCGACTTCACGCCGTTCCTGCAACACTTAGGTATTGCCTCGCTGTCCATCGAGTTCGGGGGCGAGGCCGAGCAGGCCGGTGTGTATCACTCCAACTATGACTCTTATGATCACTACGTGCGCTTCGGTGATCCGGGATTCGTCTATGGCGTTGCGGAGGCGCAGGCTGTTGGTCATACCGTGTTGCGGGTTGCCGACGCGGACGTGCTGCCGTTTCAATTCGGGGCGTTTGCCGACACTCTGGATGGGTATCTGGGTGAGCTGCACGAGTTGGCGGACCACAAACGCAAGGATGCCGAGGAGTTGGCCAGACTGTTGGACCAGAAGGCATTCGAGCTTGCCGGTGATCCGCAGCATCCGGTGCTGGCGCCGGAACGCGAGCCGGAGGTTCCCTACCTCGACTTTGCCGCTCTCGACAACGCGGTGGTCCGGCTGAAAAAGTGCGCCAAGGTCTACGATGAGCGCTACACCCGTCTGCTTGCGGGTGGCGTGCGCCTGAGCGCCGAACGCAATCGCCAGCTCGATGAGTTGCTGCGCGGCATGGAATCCACCCTGACCAACTCCCGTGGCCTTCCGGAGCGCGAGTGGTATAAGCACCTGATTTACGAGCCGGGCCTGTACACGGGGTATGGCGTGAAGACGGTTCCGGGCGTGCGGGAGGCTATTGAGCAAAACCATTGGGACCAGGCCAACCAGTATGTTGGATTGACCGCTGCCGCGCTGAATGCCTACTGTGACCGCCTGGAGCAGGCCACCGCGCTGTTGAAGGAGGGGAATTGAGAAGGTTGATTGCCTTGGCCGCTTTGCTCGCAGTGGCCGTTTCCAACAGCGTCGCGGCAGTTGAAAAGCTGCCGCCGGTGCGGCACGTTTTCATCCTGATGCTCGAGAATCAGCCGTTCCAGATCTCATTCGGCAAGGGCTCGCCCGCGCCGTATCTCGCCACCGACCTGACCTCCAGGGGCGCGCTGCTGACAAATTACTACGGAATCGGTCACGCCAGCCTCGATAACTATCTGGCGCTGATCAGCGGCCAGGCTCCGAACCCGCAGACGCAGGCCGACTGTCCGCGGGTGGTCGACTTCCAGCTCAGTCAACCGACGCTGGACATCAATGGCCAGGCGCTGGGCTCGGGGTGTCTGTATCCCCCCATGGTCAAAACGCTGGCGGACCAACTCGAGACGGCGAAGCTGACCTGGAGAGGTTACATGGAGGATATGGGCAACGATCCCGCGCGTGAGCGCGCGGCTTGCGGCCATATGGCTCCAGGGGAAGTGGAGCGAACCGGCCGGGCGACCGTGGTAGACAAATATGCGGCGAAACACAACCCGTTCGTGTACTTCCACAGCATCATCGATGACCAGACTCGATGCGATAGCCATGTCGTGAACCTGGACAAACTGCCCGCGGATCTGCGCGGCATCCAGTCGACGCCCAACTACTCCTTCATCACCCCGAACCTCTGCAACGACGGGCACGATTCACGATGCGTGGATGGCGGCCTGGGAGGATTTCAGGCGATCGATGCCTTCCTGCGCAAGTGGGTGCCGATGATCACGGAATCGCCGGCCTTCAAGAAGGACGGGTTGCTGATCATTACCTTCGATGAGTCCGACGGTTCGGGGGACGAGGGGGCGACGGCCTGCTGCGGGGAGCAGGGATTGCCGGGGTCGCCGCAGCAAGCGGGGCTGTTCGGGCCGGGAGGCGGCCGCATCGGTGCCGTGTTGCTCTCGCGCTTTATTGAACCCGGGACTGTTTCAGCGGAGCCCTACAATCACTACTCGACGCTGCGCTACGTCGAGGATACGTTTGGCCTGCGGCATCTTGGGTATGCCGGGCAGACGGGGTTGAAAGTGTTTGGATCCGATGTGTTCAAGCGAGCTGCACACTGACCTTCGAGCGCAGCAGTGCGACGCCGCCGGCACAGATCAGTGCCGGCACGATCGCCAGCCAGAACAGTTGACCGGTGGGAATCCCCGCCGCCATCAGTTGCCCCGCGGCGAGCGGGGCGATGATTCCACCGAAACGTCCCATGCCGAGCGCCCAACCCACGCCCGTTGCGCGGGCGGTTGTCGGATACAACGTGGCGGACAGGACATTCAGCGCAACCTGACCTCCGACGACACCGTTGCCCATGATGGCAATCAGCAGGGAAGTGAGCGCTGCTCCCGGCACGCCTACTCCCAGCACGGCGAGGGCGACGGCCGTCAGAAGATAACTGATGCATAGCACGATGTACGGGCCCCAGCGTTGCATCAGCCACGCGAGCAGGAACCCGCCCAACACTCCGCCTAACTGGAACATGCCGGATTCACGCAGCGCCGTAGCGAGCGGCAGACCGCTTTCCTTCAACAGCGTGGGCAGCCAGCTGGAGAGCAGGTACAGCAGTCCGAGATTCAGGAAGAACACGAGCCACAGGAGCAGGGTGGCCGGTGCGAGTTGGGGCGTCAGCAGCTCGCTGACCGAGAGTTTCCCCTCCGGGCGCTTCTCCATGCTGTACAGATGGTCGTCGGTGTGGCGATGGTCCGGATCGAGCTTTTCCAACAACCGGCCGATCCGGTTGGAATCGCTTCCCCGGGCCACCAGGAAGCGCAGCGACTCAGGCAAGGCCAACAAGGGGAGCCACGCGAGCACGGCGAGTGCGCCACCGACACCGAATACAGCTCGCCAGCCACCGAGCTCGATGACGGGCGGCGCGATATAAGCGGAAGCGGCGGCGCCGAGCGAGATCCCGCAGGCCATCAGTGCAACGAGCATCGTGCGGCTGCGCGATGGCGCATATTCGGCGGTCAGCGCCAGGGCATTGGGCAGACTCGCGCCGAGGCCGATCCCAGTCAGAAGGCGCCACGTAAACAGCTCGGTTGCATCGTGAGAGCGGGCTGCGAGCAGCGTGGCAATGCCGACCAGCGCGAATGAGCTCAACAATACCGAGCGGCGCCCGAAATAGTCGCCCAGCGGGCTCACAATCAGCGCGGCTCCAGCGATACCCACGAGTGCCGCGGTGATGATCCAGCGCAGATCGCTGGGGGGCACGTGCCAATCGGCGGCGAGTGTGGGGGTGGCGGCGGCCATCGCCTGGATGTCGTAACCGTCGAGGAGGGTCACCAACGCGCACAGGAACAGGACACGCCAGTGCAAGGGTCCCAGCCGGGCGCCGTCAATGACCTGTTCTATGTCGAGCCGCATCCGACTTCCTTGACAAGAGCGACCGTAACGGTCAGAAATGATGCCTGCCGAGGCAGTAATTTTACCGGCAGTCCCTGTAATAGCAACCGAGCCCAAAGCCCTACCCTGCGATGATAAACAGATTGTTGGCTTTTGCGCTTGCGTTGGTGTCGTGTGCGCTCGTGGCCGGATGCATCCATCATCGTGACGGGCCAGCACCGCTGGGCATGAGCAGCCTCGCTACCGAACGTACTCTGGCAACCGCGCAGATAAACGAAGACGCCTGGCCGGATGACAACTGGTGGCACGCCTATGGCGACGCGCAGTTGGATGCTCTGATGACCGAAGCGCTTGCCGGGAGCCCGAGCCTGCAGATCGCGCATGCTCGCCTGCGCCAGGCTCAGGCCGTGGCTACCAGCGCTTCCGCGCCGCGGCTCCCGGGCACGACAGTCGATGCTGAAACGACGCGGCAGCGATATTCGGCCAACAGCATTTATCCGCCACCCTTCGCAGGCAACTGGTACACCGATGGCCGCGTGGCACTGGACTTCAGCTATGACCTCGACTTCTGGGGCCACAATCGCGAAGTGTTGGAGTCGGCGCGCGCCAGCGTACGCGCCGCCGAAGCCGATCACGCTGCTGCCCGACTTGCATTGACTGTTGCAGTGGCACGGGCGTACTTCAATCTCAGCCTGCAGTTCGCCTTGCTCGATATTGCCAATGCGAACCTGGTTCAACAGAGCACAATTCTCGATCTGACGCAGCAGCGCGCGAGCCGCGGATTGGAGAATATCGCACGCGTCAAACAGTCGGCGGGCAGTGTTGCTTTGACGCGGGCGGGCGTTCAATACGAGGAGGCCGCCATCAGGACGGTGCGTGCCCAGCTCGGAGCGTTGGTGGGTGCGGGACCGGACCGGGGCGCGGATCTGCAAAGGCCTGCGTTGCAAGCGCCACAGAAGATAGAGTTACCCACGGCGCTTCCGGCTGAGCTGCTCGGACGCCGGCCGGATATCGTGGCGCAACGCTGGCGCGTCGAATCCGCGACGCGCGGGATCTCGGCGGCGGAGGCGGCCTTCTACCCGAATGTGAACCTGGCAGCGTTTGCCGGTTTCCAGGCCATCGGGCTGGGAAGTCTCTTCAACGGCGGAAGCGCGATCGTTGGTGCCGGTCCCGCGGTGAACCTGCCGATCTTCAACCGGCGGCAGTTGCGCGGCGCGTTGCAGTCGCAACAGGCGCAATACGAATACGCTGTCGCGCAATACAACCAAACACTCATCGATGCCGTGAATGAGGTGGCCGACGTGGTCACCAGCTGGGACGGCCTCGTCAAGGAGTCTGATGAGGCGCGCATTGCTGAAGACGCCGCCCAGTCTGCCTACTCGATCAGCAGGGACCGGTATCGCGCAGGACTCGATAACTATCTCACCGTGCTCTCCAGTGAGAACCAGGTGTTTTTTACGCAGGCCCTGCGTGCACAGTTGCTCGCCCGGGAGTTGAATCTCACGGCGGACCTGGTGCGGGCGCTCGGCGGAGGCTATTCGGCGGACACGCCGCCCGGGAACTGATCATGGAAGCGACCGCATCCACCAACGCCCCTGCTCAGGGGTTCTTTCAGACGCGCAGGGGCCGTTGGCTCCTCATTGCGACCGCGTTTTTTATCCTCATCGGCTTCCTCTGGTGGGCGTATTGGTATTTCCATGCGCGTTTCTACCAGGACACCGACGATGCCTATGTCGCGGGTGACCTGGTCAATGTCATGTCCCAGGTGAGCGGGACCGTCATCAGCATTGGCGCCGACGAGACGGATTTCGTGCAGGCCGGCCAGGAGTTGGTCCGGCTCGACAGCAGCGACGCCGAGATCGCGCTGCGCGATTCGGAGGCCCGCCTGGCCCGAGCCGTGCGCCAGACGCGGACTGTATTTGCCAACCGCGATCAGTTGCAGGCCGTCGTGGCGCAGCGGCGCGCGGATTTGCGCAAGGCGCAGTCGGACCTCGATCGCCGCAAAGACCTGACCAGGACCGGCGCGGTGTCCGCTGAAGAAGTTTCGCATGCCCAGGACGCCCTGAGCGCCGCCCGGGATGGACTGGTCGCCGCGGAGAAGAATCTCGCCGCCAGCGCCGCCCTGACGGGCCAGACGGGCGTTCCCGACAACCCCGACGTGCAGGCAGCCGCGACGGACGTCGAGCGATCCTACCTGGCGATGCGGCGGACCCGCATACACGCGCCAATGTCAGGTTACGTCGCAAAGCGCGCTGTTCAGTTGGGCGAGCGTGTCGCGCCTGGCGGACAACCGTTGTTGTCGATCGTGCCGTTGGAGCGGCTGCGCATCGAAGCCAACTTCAAGGAAGTGCAGTTGAGTCAGATGCGGATCGGTCAGCCGGTGCGGATCATTGCCGATCTCTATGGCGGCGGGGTGGAGTATCACGGCACGGTGGCCGGGCTGGGTCTCGGGACCGGCGCCGCCTTCGCGTTGTTGCCGGCGCAGAATGCGACCGGCAATTGGATCAAAGTCGTACAACGCGTTCCCGTACGCATTGTGCTCGACCCGAAGGAGTTGACCGCGCATCCATTGCGCGTAGGACTTTCGACCAAGGCTCAGGTTGATGTGCGCGATGTGTCCGGCGCGATCCTCGCGCAGGCTCCGCGTCAAACACCGGTGCTCGCGACGAGCACGTATGACATCGACCGCGAGGAGATTCACGCGCGTATCGCGCACATCATCGAAGAGAATACGGTCGAGGGGACGAATCGATTCGCAGCTCGACGACATTGAGTTAGATCGGTCGTTTACGTTGTTTCTCGCGGTTTGCCCCGAGTGTCAGTGGGGTGTGCGCGGGTTCACACGTGCGCAACCAGCGACACCCGCCGTTTACACAAATCAACGAGTTAGACACCGGTAGACAGAAGCGTCTGTGGCGCGCGACGTGCGTGTGTCACAGTCGGGACCGAGACCCTGACACTCCCTTTCTTACTTTATTTTACAAATTCAATCAGTTGATTGGATGCGACTGTACGGGCGCGCATGTGCGGCACGCGCCGTGCAATTGGTTCGTGCAGCAAGCTTCTACACGGACCACGCTCGTAAAAGGGGAGTTATGAAAATCGTATCCAATGCGGCAGCTCGTGCCGTAGTGTCAACCATGGCGGGGTGGGCGCTCACCGTGTCCGCCGCGAGCGCCGTGCAGGATCCCGGCGTTCGCGCCGGCCCCGGTGCCGGCGATCCGGTGCCTGGTCTGACCGCAAACCAGATGACGTTGTTCCTGGAGGGACAGAAAACCTTCGAAGAGGTTGATGCTGTTGGGGATGGTCTCGGGCCCCGTTTCAATCTCGATAGCTGTCTCGGATGTCATGCGTTCCCGACGCACGGTGGTAGTGCTCCAGCCGTCAATCCGCAGGCGACGCAGGCGACTGCGATGGGCGCGAAGAACACGTTGCCTCCTTTCATTACGGCGAACGGGCCGATTCGTGAAGCACGCTTCCAGTATCAGCCGAACGGCCAGCGCGATGGTGGCGTGCATTCGTTGTTCGTCATCAGCGGCCGCGTCGATGCCAGCGGAAGCGCCGCCCGGTGCACGGCTGTACAGGAGGATTTCGCGACCAACTTCCGGCGCGGGAACGTTTCCTTGCGTATTCCGACCCCGACCTACGGGTTGGGATTGGTCGAGAACATTCCGGACACCACGTTGACCGCCAATCTGGCCGCGAATGCGCAGCAGAAGGCGGCACTGGGCATATCCGGGCACTTGAATACCAATGGCAATGACGGTCGCGTGGCACGTTTCGGCTGGAAGGCACAGAACGTGTCGCTGCTGTTGTTCTCCGGTGAGGCCTACAACGTCGAGATGGGCATCACCAACGAGTTGTTCCAGACGGAACGCGATCTGAACGCCAATTGCCAGACGAAATCGACTCCGAATGACACTACCGGTAGTGAAAACATCGCGGGGATCGACGGTTTTCTCAGTGATATCGAGCAGTTCGCCATCTACATGCGCTACCTCGGAGCGCCGGTTCCGTCGACGACCGCACCGGGCGGCGCTGCCTCGATTCAGCGCGGCGCGGCGGCATTCAATTCGGTTGGATGCTCGATGTGCCATACGCCCTCGATGAAGACCAGCAACACGACGGTTGCTGCCTTGGCCAACAAGACAGTGAACCTGTACTCCGACCTCGCGCTCCATCACATGGGACCCACCCTGGCTGACAACATCATCCAGGAAGCCGCCGGACCGGATGAGTTCCGGACTGCGCCTCTGTGGGGCATCGGGCAGCGCGTGTACTTCCTCCATGACGGGCGCACGAACAATCTGTTGCAGGCCATTCAGCTTCATGCCAGCGGTGGCGGTATACGGAACAACGATGTTGTCACGGTCGATGCGACCGCGACCGCCGATGTCACCACCAACCGCGGTGGTCCGTGGACCAATTTCGCGCCATCGGAAGCAAATCGGGTCATTGCGAACTTCAATGCCCTCAACGCGGCTTCCCAGCAGGATGTGCTGAATTTCCTGCGGAGCCTGTAACTGACGTAAAGATTGATCGCGTATTGGGCTCCCCCATGGAGCCACCCCGCTGGGGCGCCCCTGACCAAGGCGCCCCTTTTTTTACAAAAAATGTCTACGGCGTTGGGGTTGACGGGGCGCCGAGGCACTAGCATTGCACGGGGAAACCAGGAGTGTGGGCATGAGGATATTGGTGCGATCCCTGATGGCGGCGGTGGGAACGATCGGGCTCGTTGCCGGGGCCCAGGCAAAGGATGACGCGCAGAACTTTGAGATCGCCGGCTTCGGTGGCTGGAGCATGGGCGGTGAATTCAAGCTGCAGGGCGGTGGGGCAATCGTCGATAACGAGGTCACCTCGACCGGTTCCCGCATCGGCCTGCAGGACCATCTTTCTTATGGCGTGGCTGCCGATCTTCGCGCCGGCGACAATGCCGCCTACGAGCTCTTCTACTCCCGTGAACCCACGCGGTTATCTGTAATCAACGGCGCCGCACCCACCGATGTGACCGTCAGCTACCTGCAGCTCGGTGGAACGTTAATGCTCGATGAGGGCGAAAGGGCCGTCAGGCCGTATGCGGTCGGTGGGCTCGGTATCACGCGACTTTCCCCAGGAGAGGACGGCAACACCCGGACCCGTTTCTCCGGTTCACTGGGGTTGGGACTGCGATGGGGCGCCACCCAACACCTGGCACTGCGGCTCGAGGGACGGGGGTTTGTCACCCTGATGAATAACGATGCGGTGTTCTGCAAATCGGATGAAAGCGGCCTGCTCTGCCGGGTCCACAGCAACAGCACCACCTTCATCCAGGGACAATTGCTCGCGGGAGTGGCCTTTACCTTCTAGTCCAGCTTCATGTAGTTCAAGGGGAGCGCCGTGGTGTACTTGATGGTCTCCAACGAGAAACTGGCGCTCACGTCCTTGAACTCGACCGCCGCAATCAGGCGTTTGTAAACCACGTCATACGCATCGATGTCAGGCACGACTATGCGCATCAGGTAGTCGACATCGCCGCTCATCCGGTGGATCTCGACCACTTCGGGTATGTCCCGCACGGCCTTCACAAACTTCTCGAACCACGCCTCGCTGTGATTGGCGGTCTTCAACGTGACAAAGACCGTGGTTCCGAGGTTCAGATGCCGTGCATTGAGCAGGGCCACCGTCTGCTTGATCACGCCTTCTTCCTCCAGGCGCTTGATCCGGCGCCAACAGGGCGCCTTGGACAGCCCGATGCGCTCGGCCAGCTCCGCCGCGGTCAATGCCCCGTCTTTCTGGAGGAGATCCAAAATTTTGCGATCCTGCTTATCCATGAGATATTTTTACCGAAAAGGTCGCTATCACGCAACTTTGTTGCGTAGCTGCCCCTGAATGCCCTGATGTTCGCAACACTGTAGCTCGCCGAAACGGCTACGCTGTTGGACATGGATATTCAACGGCTCTTCAACGAACACCCGGCCTCGGTCGGTGAGTCTTATTGGGAGCACCTGCTGCGGGCCTCCTGGTTCGCCGGCAAGATGTTGATGGGGGCGGGCGCTTGTTTTGTCCACGCGCTGTTGCCCTTTCTGTTTGTCAGGACTGGCAGCGAGACCATCCAGCAGTTGCACACCGCGATGGTGACCCATCGCCGGGTTAAACCGGAAGGGATTGATCTTGCCGCTCCTGGCCAGCTCCGCACCGTCAAATAGTCTGTGGATCTCCGTTCGCCGGGTCGTTCCCGGCGTTCTGGTCGCGATTCTCCTGGCCATCCTGGCCAAGAGCCTGTCCGACAGCATTGCCCAGGGCGCGATCGGGCTCCCCAAAATTCCGCTCAGCCCCGTTCTATATGCGGTGCTCATTGGCATGCTCTGGCGCAACACGCTCGGGGTGCCCGCGTGGACCAGCGACGGACTCAACTGGGCGATGCATCGCCTGTTGCGGACAGGCATTGCATTGGTGGGTTTGCGGCTGACTCTCGCAGGAGCGTCCGCCATTGCGCTGACGGCCCTTCCGGTGGCTTTAGGTTGTCTGGCCACTGCGTTGGTGGCGGGAATCGTCATCTCCCGGCTCCTGAGCGTTCCCAGGCGGCTGGGGGTGCTTCTCGCGATTGGTACGGCCGTTTGTGGTTGTACCGCGGTCGTTGCAATGTCGCCTGTTATCCGTGCCAAGCACGCCGAGACCGCTTTCGCGGTGACCTGCGTGGTGCTGTTTGGTTGCGTCGCCATGCTGTTGTATCCGTGGCTGGCGGGGCATTTCTTCGCTCACTCACCCGTGCATGCCGGCGTTTTCCTGGGGACGGCCATCCATGACACCTCGCAGGTGATCGGTTCCGCGTTGATCTATTCGCAGCAGGCGAATGCGCCGGATGCCCTGTCGGCCGCCAGCGTGGCCAAGTTGCTGCGCAATCTCTCGATCATTGTGCTGATTCCGGCCGCAGCCTGGTTGATGCGACGGGAAGAAGCGCGCGAGGTCGAGCACGACCCGCCGGTTGAAGGGGCACCGTTGCGGGCTCCGAAGTCGAGCGCGGTCCCGTTCTTCGTCTTCGCATTCATCCTGTTTGTAGTCGTCCGCACCGTGGGCGACGGTTTGTTTCATCCCGATGCGCCGGTGTGGCATGCGGTCGTCAATGCCGGTCAAACGGCGTCCGAATTGTTCCTGGTGTGCGGAATGACGGCCGTTGGATTGAGCGTGTCGTTCAACGACATGTGGCGGATCGGCTGGCGGCCGTTGGCCGCGGGATTCCTGGTGGCCACGCTCGTCGGCCTTTGCAGCCTGGCGCTCACGTCAGGCATGTATCACTTCTTCGGGTAAAAGTCCTGCCGGTGAGCACCCTCGCAGGTGCCACCGGCAAGATAACGTTGCAAATGAATGCAACGGAGGGAGCTTGCGGCACTTCCCCCGCCCATGGCAGGTCGGCGGGGAAGCACTACGAATTGGCACTGGATACTGCGACGGAGTGCGGTGCACTCACAAGCACTTCGTTTCCCGCAGGGCAACAGGGAATGTCAGTTGGCGTCGGTGGTGCTGTGCACGAGGTAGCCGCCGGATTTTTCGTCCCGTTCCACGGTCAGCAGGCGGCGCTTCGCGGCTTCTTCCAACAGGTTGTTGAATGAGCGGAAGCCATAATAGCTCTCGTTGAATCCCGGCCGCTGACGCTTCAGGGCCTGTTTGATCATCGAGCCGTAGATTTTATCCTCGGCGCCGCGCACGGCCACGAGAGCCTCGATCGTCGACAAAACCAGGTCAAAGGCTTCCTGTTGCTTGTCATCACCGGGACCGGAAGCCTTCTTGCGGGCAGCGCGCCGTGGCCTGGCCTGTTCCCGGACCAGGTCATCGTAGTAGATGAACTCGTCGCAACTGGCGATGAGCAGGTCGGAGGTCGAGTTCTTGACTCCAACTCCGATGACATCCTTGTTGTTCTCACGCAATTTGCTGACGAGTGGTGAGAAGTCCGAATCACCGCTGATGATGACGAACGCGTCGACGTGGGTCTTGGTGTAACAGAGGTCGAGGGCGTCCACGACCATCCTGATGTCGGCGGAGTTCTTGCCCGACTGTTTGACGTGCGGGATTTCGATCAGCTCGAAGCCCGCGTGGTGCATGGGAGGCTTGAACTCCTTGTACCGTTCCCAGTCGCAGTAGGCCTTCTTGACGACGATCGAGCCTTTCAGCAGCAGGCGTTCCAGGATCCGGGTGATGTCGAACTTGTCGAACCGCGCATCCCGTACGCCCAGGGCAATGTTCTCGAAATCACAGAACAGGGCGAGGTTGGAGGTTTCGGTTCCTGAGGGTGCGTGGTTTGCGGGCATTGGATTATTGTCACATATCCGGAAAGCCTCCAGTCAATTGATGCAACGCACAAATTCACGCCAAAGCGGCGCCAATCCTTCAGGTTTACAGGGCATTCGACCGATCGGTGACCCAGGTCTCAATGCTAGTCTGGATTCATTGGGACGCCTGCCGACATAGTGGTTGTCAGCACAGTGGAGGGGCGCGTCGCCTGTTTCTGAACGAGACGTGGGTTTGCACAAGAAGACATTGATCGCCGCTTGCCTGGGCGCGCTCGCTTTGATCGTGGGGGTATTTGCCTCGACGAGGTACGTCCTCGCCCACAGTTTTGCCACGATCGAGGCGGACGAGGCCCGCCAAAGCCTCGAGCGGGTCAAGCAGGGCCTGCAGATGGAGGTCCATCAGCTTCGGGCCGCCGCGGAAGACAACGGTCACTGGGACGCTGCCTACGAGTTTGTGACCGGCCATCGCGCGAACTTCATTGCCGAGAACTTCACGCGGTCGGGCCTGGACACCATGCGGGTCCACGTCATGTGGGTTGGCGATAACGCCGGCAAGACTCTCGTCAGTATCACCACCCGCAATGCCCCTGCGGGAGAGCTCGGTCAACTCGATCCTGAGCTGTTGAACCGGATTCAGAAGTACGCGCTGACTGCCGTGCCACCGGACAGCGTGGCCGCGAATGTCCGTGTGATGCGGGTTCCGGACGGTGTGCTGGCGTTCTGGGCCGTGCGCGTTCTGCGCTCGAACCATACGGGACCCAGCCCGGGTCTGCTGGTGTTCGGGCACTTTCTCGATCAGGAGATGATCAGCCGGATCGAAGAGACGAGTCAGTCCCCGGTGAAGCTGATTCTCCTGGATGAGCAGGGTCATGCGTCCGCAAATGTCAGCGATACCGTGTCCAGCTGGTTGGCGGTTCCCTCGGGTGACACGCTCATTCAGACCAATGACGGCGAAACGCTCGACAACTATCTGGCCCTTCGCGATGTCGAAGGCCGGCCGGTGGCAGTGTTGGCCAACAGTGTGTCGCATGCTGCATTGAAGCTGGGCCGCCGCACGATTACCTGGGTAGTGATTGCGCTGCTCGTTGGATTTGCTTTCCTGGTCTGCCTGTTGCTCACGATGGTGAACCGTGGCTGGCGCACCAGCGCCGTTGCCCGCCGCCAGTCGATCGATCAACAGCGGCAATTCTCCCGACTCGCCCGCCGCGACGTCCTGACCGGACTGCCGAACCGCGTCTATCTGCACAAGTTGCTGCCACGGCTCATCAAACGCGCGGCCCGCGATTCGGGCCGGATGGCGCTTCTGTACATCGATCTCGACCATTTCAAGAACGTCAACGACTCCCTCGGACACGCCGCTGGCGACAAGTTGCTTCTGGCGGTGGCTCACCGGCTGCGTGCGGCTGTTTCCACGCATGACGTGGTTGTCCGGATGGGCGGTGACGAGTTCGTGGTCGTGGCGAACATGCTGCCGAATGCGCAGGTGGTGAATTCCATCGCGGATCGCATTCGCCGCGCGCTGGTCGTGCCACTCGATCTCGATGGCGTCACCATGTTTGCGAGCCCGAGTATAGGCATCAGTGTTTATCCGGAAGACGGCACTGACACTGAGCAACTGTTGAAGCACGCCGACATCGCGTTGAATCATGCGAAGGACTGCGGTCGCGGCAACCATCAGTTCTATACGCCGGAAATGAATGCCCGCCTGCGCGAGCGCTTCGGCCTGGAGCGGGCACTCCGCCAGGCGTTGGAGCGCAATGAGCTGTCGCTGGAGTACCAGCCGTGCTTTGACCTGCAGTCCATGCGGCCGGTCGGCCTGGAGGCCCTCATCCGCTGGCGGCAGGCCGATGGCACATACATTCCGCCGTCGCGATTCATTCCGATTGCGGAGCAGAGCGGCCTGATTGTCGATATCGGTGACTGGGTGCTGCGTCAGGTCGGACTGCAGTTGAGTGAGTGGCAGCGGCAGCACGTGCCACTGCTGCCGGTGTCGGTGAACATCTCGGTCCGGCAGTTCGAGCACGTGAATCTGGCGACGGTGGTGTCGGTGCTCGCGGATGAGCTGGGAATCGATGCGAGCCTGCTGCACTTTGAAATTACCGAGAGTGCTGCAATGCAAAATTCCCAGCAGCACCTGGGCTCGCTGCAGGCGTTGCGCAACCTGGGCTCGCGCATCCTGATTGATGATTTCGGTACCGGCTATTCGAGCCTGAGCTACCTGAAGCACCTGCCGATCGACACCCTCAAGATCGATCGCGCCTTCGTACGTGACATGGCGGTCGATACGAACGATGCCGCCATCGTGCGCGCCATTGTCGGCGTCGCGAAGAGCCTCGGGTTACAGCTCGTGGCCGAGGGAATCGAGACCGCGGAGCAGCTCGAGTGCCTGCGCAAGCTCGATTGCGAGTGCGGGCAGGGCTTCTACTTCAGCCCGCCGGTGTCAGCCGAGTCCTGCCGTGCGATGCTGTGGCAGCTTCGGGGTCCGCCACGAGCGGTGGTGGACACGCCAAAGCTTCGGTTGCTGGCCCCTACAACGTAGAATCGTCCGTGGCGCGTCCCGCGCCGTTGATAAGAACACCAAGGGACAGCATGGCCGGTAAGAGTCGACGAAAGGTCTCGCGGAAGGCCGCGGAAGAGGCTGTACGTACACTTCTGCGATGGGCGGGCGATGACCCGGATCGCGAAGGTCTGCTCGAGACGCCCAAGCGTGTGGTCAATGCCTATCGCGACTGGTTTTCGGGTTACGAGTTGGATCCGTCGGAGTATCTGCGCCGGACATTCGAGGAGGTCGGCGGATACGACGAGATGATCGTGCTGCGGGATATTTCCTTCGAGTCCCACTGTGAGCATCACATGGCGCCCATCATCGGCCGGGCGCACATCGGTTATCTGCCGACCAACAAGGTGGTGGGGATCAGCAAGCTCGCGCGCGTACTGGAGGGTTATGCCCGGCGCTTCCAGGTTCAGGAAAAGCTGACAGCCGAGATCGCCAACTGCATCAACAGCGTGCTGAAGCCCCGTGGCGTGGGTGTCGTCATCGATGCCACTCACGAGTGCATGACTACGCGCGGCATCCACAAGCGCGGAGTATCGATGGTGACGAGCCGGATGACCGGGACATTCCGGGAGGATGCCCGGACGCGCATGGAGTTTCTGCAGTTTGTGGATATTCGCGCGGCGAAAGAGGTGTACTGAGTCGATTGACGCGGCTTCTAGTAGTCCACCTGAGCGTGATCGTACGAGTCGCCCTTCCAGTAGAAGACATTCTGGGATTCTGTCTTGTCACCGGCGAAGAACAGGATGACACCATCGTTCTGCTTCGGGCGGAATTGCTTCTTCAGCGCGCTGTCAAACACGCGGTCGATGGCGACTGAATGGATGAAGAACGAGCTCGCGTTGATTGCCGCCTGATCGAGCATCTTGAAGCCATAGAATGACTGGCCCGACGGCGCGCTGAAGACGACAAACTTGTAGCCGCTGGCGCCGCGGTCAACCGGCACCAGCAACAGCGCGTAGGCGACTGACCGGGAATCTTCGAAGTGGCCCGTGGCAATACCCGGGCAGGCCAGCGGCGCGGTGCTGGCCCACTTCTGCCGTGCCTGCGGCAGCAGATTGCTGGAGTCCTGAACTTTCCAGCCGTAGAAGCGGCGCTCCAGCGTGTCGCGAATATCCTTCGGGATGGTCTCGATCTGGCACAGTCCCAACGCATCGTCGGCGTCCACGGCCGCCGTGGCGAACGACGCATGCTGGAAGAAAGACAGGCCGGAAAGCAGGCTCAGCACAAGGGCAGACCGCGCGTATGATGCGCTCCGCGACGCGAAATCCATTCAACCTCCGTATCGATGTCCCGGACGGAATCCGAGAATCCCCGGAGGCCTCGTGCACACATCCGTCCCTGTTGCGCCGCCATGATTGCCTTTATGCGCGCATCTAACAAGAGGGTTCCTCGCAATCTTGCGGTCAACTTTCAGCCAACATCCAACTGTGCGCGACCTGAGTCTCGAGACGTTGGTCCGAGGCCGACTACCTGTCGGCCGCGGGGTGTTTCGCTGTGTCTGTTGACGGCGTCAGTGGAGTGTAATTACGACTGATTCTTCGGCTCGGTCTTCTTGAAATCAGCCGGAACCGAAAATGCATCCGGGCTCGCGCTGTTGGTTGACACCGAAACCAACTGTGACGAAACGGTCATCAGGGCCACGTCGCCCGGTGGCAGCGGCACGGGTGTTGTCGCAGGGGCGGGAGCCGCCGCCGGGGCTGCTTCCTGCGAATCGTCCTTCTTCTTGTGGAACAGGCCACCCAGCTTGCCTGCAACGGCACCTGCGAGGGCGCTCGGGCTGTTGGAGCTGTCGCTGTCCTTGTCGCTGCTGTCCTGGGTTTGATGAGCCTTCGGGTCCTTGCACTCGGCGCCGCCCAGCGCGAGCGTAAAGCTGCTTTTTACGGGGTACCCCTTGACGCTCTGCATCTTCGTCGCGATCTCGGACCAGATGCCCTTGTATTGACTGAAGAGCATCTTCGCGCGTTGGGAGATGTCCTGGGAGCCCGACGGGTCCAGGCCCATCTTCGTGGCATAAGCCTTGTAGAACTTCTGCACCTCGGCGCTTTCGGTGAAGCTGGTGGACATCCAGTTGTCCAGCACGAGGGCGACTTCGCAGATCGAGCCGGTTTCCTTGTCCTTGCAGGGCTGCGCGGCCGTGATGACGACGCGCTCGGAGTCATAACCGCCGTACTGGGCCTTTTCGCCGGTCTTCCTGACATCTGCCCTGGCAGGCATCCATTCGCACTTGGACTGGTCGACGGCGGAGGGCTGTTTGCGCTCATCCGCCGAATTCAACTGATCGGTGGCCTTCTGCAGTTGCTGGCGCATCTGCTCGAAGGTCATCTCGGTGTATTCCTTTTTGTTTATGTTGAGATGGTAGAGCTTGTCCTGGTCGAGCAGGATGATCTCGGCCGAGGGGCCGACCGCGTTGCGGGCCAGGAAGCCGACGAGCTTCGACTTCATCTTCATGTCGCTGTCAGTGCGCGACTTGTTGCCGGAGATGGTTGTTTTGCTCGTACCGGACATATTGCCGAAGGCCATTACGCCGACGCCTTCCACCGAAGTGGTTCGCTCCATGGTGATGTCGGCGCGGGCGAGGCTGGCGACGAGCGAGAGAAGGCCGCACAGCGCCGCGAGAGCGCCGGGCCGCAGTGTCCTGGTGTTCATGGAAACCCCTGATTAGTAGTGTTCTAGGACGTATACCAGAATGCTACCAGGAAGCCGCCAGCGGCAAGCCCAGAAAGGTTCGGATTGGGGGAAGCGGCGTCGGCGGCGATGTCGCGACGCGGGCGTGTTGGGCCCCAGGGGGCTGGCCGCGGCGCCACTTTGGCGTGGCGCCGCGGGCCGATCAGGCGGTCAATGCGGCGTCGCTGCTGCGCGAGGCCTTCTTGCGGTCCGTCTCTTTCAGGTGCCGCTTGCGGATGCGGATGGAGATCGGGGTGACCTCGACCAGCTCGTCGTCGGCAATGAATTCAACCGCATATTCCAGTGTTACCGGGATGGGCGGTGTCAGGATCAGCGCCTCGTCCTTGCCGGCGGCGCGGATGTTGGTCAGCTTCTTGGTCTTGGTCGGGTTGACCACGAGGTCGTTCTCACGGCTGTGAATGCCGATGATCATGCCCTCGTAGAGCTTCTCACCGTGGCTCACGAACAACCGGCCACGCTCCTGCAGGTTGAACAGGGAGTAGGCAACCGCCTCGCCCGCTTCACTGCTGATGAGCACGCCGTTGTGGCGGTCCGGAATCTCACCCTTTACGGGTGCGAAGCCATCAAAAATATGGCTGATGAGCCCCGTGCCCCGGGTGAGGGTCATGAACTCGCCCTGGAAGCCGATCAGGCCACGGGCGGGCACTCGATACTCCAGGCGCGCGCGACCGCTGTTACCGTCGATCTGCATGTCGGTGAGCTCGGCACGGCGAGTGCCCAGAGCCTCCATCACCGATCCCTGATGCCCTTCCTCGATATCGACAGTCAGGGCTTCGTACGGCTCGTGCACTACGCCGTCGACAACCTTCGTCAACACCTGGGGACGGGATACCGCCAACTCGTAACCTTCGCGGCGCATGTTTTCGACGAGAATCGTCAGATGCAACTCGCCGCGGCCCGAGACGCGCATGACGTCCGGCTCGTCGGTGTCTTCAACACGCAGCGCAACGTTACTCTGCAGCTCACGATAAAGGCGCTCGCGGATCTGCCGGCTGGTGACGTACTTGCCTTCGCGACCAGCGAAGGGCGAGGTATTCACCTGAAAATTCATCTGCAGGGTCGGCTCGTCAACGCGGATTGGAGGCAATCCAACCGCGGCTTCCGGAGCGCAGACTGTCACGCCGATGTTGACGTCGTCGATTCCTGTGATGGCGACGATGTCGCCAGCCGAGGCCTCTTCCGTCGGGGTTCGTGCCAACCCGGCGAACGTCAATACCTGTGCAATCTTGGCAGCGCCGCGGTCTTCATCACCGTAGCGGAGCACCACGTTCTGGTTGGGCTTGATGCTGCCGCTGCGAATACGGCCGATGCCGATACGACCCACGTAGGAGTTGTAGTCCAGCGTCGAGATCTGCAACTGCAGCGGCTTGGAGGCGTCGGCCGCCGGCGGTGGCACATGCGCCAACACGGCTTCGAACAACGCGGACATGTCCGGACGGCGCTCGGTGAAATCAGTGCTGGCCCAGCCCTGCAGGGCCGAGGCGTAGATCACCGGGAAATCCAACTGCTCGTCGCTGGCCCCCAGCTTGTCGAACAGCTCAAACGTCTGGTCGATGACCCAGCCCGGGCGGGCGCCGGGGCGGTCGATCTTGTTGACGACGACAATGGCTTTGAGACCCAGGGCAAGGGCCTTGCGCGTAACGAAGCGTGTCTGGGGCATCGGGCCCTCGACCGCGTCGACGAGCAGCAACACACCATCGACCATGGACAACACGCGCTCAACTTCGCCACCGAAGTCAGCGTGGCCCGGGGTGTCGACGATGTTGATACGGGTGCCGCCGTACTCGATGGCGCAATTCTTCGCGAGGATCGTGATACCGCGCTCTTTCTCGATATCGTTCGAGTCCATGATGCGCTCGCCCATTTTCTCGTGGGCGGCGAATGTGCCGGACTGCTTGAGCAGGCAGTCGACCAGGGTCGTCTTGCCGTGGTCAACGTGAGCGATGATGGCGATGTTGCGTATGGGGCGATTCATAGGGGTAGCTTATTTCGGGCATGTGTACGGTCGCTGACAGCTTCAGCACCGGCGCATGCGGCAAGCCCAGTAGGCGCATACGCAAAAAAGGACGCGCAGGGTAGCAGATTCACCGGCGCAATGCCGGCGAAAGAACTCAATTCGGGAACACCCTATAACCCATTGATTCCATTGACCAAGGATTGAGCTCCACCACCCGGTCCAGCACGCACTGATTTCGGGCGCCGAGGAGGAAATTCAAGGCCTGGGCGCTGACCAGAAGAGCGCCCAGCCTGGCATACAGATTGAGGGGCGGGTCGGCTTTGGCGGGGCCGTGCGGGGGCTCGGGCGGCTGCTGTGCACAGTCCGGGGGCGGGTGGGATGGGCCGGTGAAGCGCGAATAGGGGTCGATCAGTGGACCGATCCGGACAACCCGGCCTGCCAGGCAGCACAGCAGCAGAGGCGAGCCTTCGTCGAGAGCCTGCTGCGCGGCGCCGGCGTAAGACGCGTCAGCTTCGCTGTCAGCGCATGCGATGACGAGTGCTGGTCTGAGGGAGGGGAGGAGGTAGTCGGTTTCACGGTGTATGCCCTGCCGCTCGAGCTCGATGCGTGTTGCGGTGGCCAGGTGGCCGTGGCCGCACACGCGGACATGCCTCACAACTCGTGCGTCGGTGCCGATCCAGGTTCGAGCATTTGTTGCGCGTCGCATGGGGGCATCGTAGTGCCGCCCCGGCGAATGAGAAGCCCACGAAACTGCCGAATACAGGCAATTTTACTTGGTTGGGCCGATGCGCAAGCTTCTCGTGGCCAAGTGAACCTCGACGAGGAAAGCCACGTAGGCGCCCGTGATGAACACCATCGCGCCCACGAACAGCAGAGCAATCGTCCCCGCAAAACCGGAGCCGAAAAACGCATTGGCAAACAGCGTAATGACCACCAGCGCAATCAATACCGCTGAGCAACCGCACATCGTGATCGCCGCGTTGATGCAACGTGTTCTTCGCGCCAGAACTACTAAATCTTCGTGTATCTGGCGGGCGTCCGCCGGATGACGAGTCAGGAGATCTTCCAGGTGCCGTGCGCGGTCAACCGCCCGCGCCAGTCGGCCGGTCATTACGCTCAAGGTCACACCGACGCCTGACAGAAGGAATACGGGCGCGAGGGCGCTCTGGATGAGATGAGAGATGTCCATAGCCACGCAATGATCGGGAAGACGTCGCTATGATGCCAGCCAACCGTAACGAGACGCATGCTGTATGAAGGCAAAAGAGCTGGATGGCCATTGGGACACGAAGTCACTGCTGTATACCTGCCACGAGCGGTCCATCGAGCTGCTGAAGCGCAACCTGACGAAGGGCGGAATTCTGGCCGCTACGCCGGGAGACCGCGCAGAGCAGCGTGGGTACACCGCGATTTTTGGCCGCGACGCCGCGGTCTGCGCGCTCGGCATGGCCGTGTCCGGTGACAAACAGTTGGAGCGGGAAGCAGTGACCGCCTTGCATACGCTGGCTGATCATCAGGCGCCGAACGGGCAGATTGCCAAGTTCGTCGATCTGCAGAAGCGCGAACCGGATTTCTGGTATCTGGGGTGTATCGATTCGACGTTGTGGTGGTTGATTGCGCTGGCGACCCTCGATCGGTGTGGCCGGCCGCGGGGTCTGCTGCGCCGTTATTCGCGTAAGATCCAACTGGCACTGCAGTGGCTGTTGGCGCAGGAGCACCAACGATTCTTTCTGCTGCAACAGAATGAGGCCAGTGACTGGGCTGACATCATGCCCCGGTCAGGATTTGTCCTCTACACCAACGCGTTGTGGTATCTCGTGAAGCGGATGTTTGGTGTGCCGCACATCGAGGCAACCTACGAGAACTTCAACGGATTGTTTCACCCGTTCTCGGCCAGGCTGGCGGAGTATCGCCGCGCGCGCCTGTTGAATGAGTACGTGTTGAAAAAGGGCCGTGACCGGGATCTGTACCTGAGCTTCGTCAACTTCTCGTTCTGGGGCGATGAAGGGGATGTGTTTGGGAATGTGCTGGCGCTCCTGACGGGTCTGGCCGATGAGCGTGCGACTCGCCGCACGTTGGATGCATTGACACGAGAGCGCGTAGGCGATCCGTACCCGGTCAGAGCCGTGACTCATCCCATCCGGCACAAAAGCTCGTTGTGGCGGCCCTACATGGCACGCCACCGGCAGAACCAGGTGTGGCAATACCACAATGGCGGCATCTGGCCGATGGTCGGCGGCTTCTGGGTCGCGGCCCTCGCAGGCGCCGGCCGCGCCCGGCAGGCTCAACAGGGGCTGGTTGGTATGGCGCGCGCGTGTGAAGTCGGCAACTGGGCCTTCACCGAATGGCTCCACGGCCGAACATTAGCCCCGCGCGGAATGCCCGGCCAATCCTGGAATGCCGCCGCGTTCCTGATGGCCGAACACGCTGTGGCCACCGGTGAAGGCGTGTTCGCAGGCTGGGGGAGTTAGTCCGGCGGGTTGTTCTTCCTGAGAAATGCAATGGAGCTCTGAAGCATCAGCAACCGGGTCTCGCTGCGTGAGAGCCAGTGGTCCTCTTTCTTCAACGTGACCATCTCCACCGGCTTGTTGGCCTTCTGCAGGGCTTTCAACATGTACTCGCTCTGCTCGTAGGCAACGACCGTATCGTCCTTACCATGAATCAGCATCACGGGCACATTGACCGCGTCGATGTGCTTGATGGGTGAGATCTGATCGAGCAAGGGGTCGTCCGGTCCCTTGACGCCCATATAGCGGTTCCAGAATCTCGTGCCATCGTGACTGCCGCCGAACTCCTTCTCCTTTTCCCAGATCAGCATCTTGCGCAGATCGGATATGCCCGCGACCGCCACGGCGCAACGGTAAACACCCGGGTCCAGTGTTACACCCGCCATCGCGGCATAACCGCCGTAACTGGCTCCCATGATGCAAACTCGCGCGGGATCAATTGTTCCCTGCTTGGCGAGGTAGCGGACGCCGTCCGACAAGTCGGTTTGCATCTTGCGTCCCCACTGACCGTAACCGGCCTCGGTGAAGGATTGTGTTGTCAGCGATCCACGGTAGTTAGGCCTGAGCACGGCATATCCTTGCGCGGCAATAGCCTGTGCCCACCAGTCGAAGTCGGCGGTATCGCGGGCGCGTGGTCCGCCGTGCGGCAGCACTACCAACGGAAGCCTGGTAGCCGGTTTACCGGCAGGCAATGTCAGGTAAGCGGGAATTTTGAGCCCGTCGGCGGCCTCGTAGGTGATACGGGTTGTCGGCAGCGAGTCTTCCAGTCCGTCGTATACAAAGCCCACCGGAGTCGCCCGTGCCGTATTCATGTTGACCAGCTCGTAGCGATAGCCGCTGGGCCCGTCCACGAGGACCACAAACTGCATCATGTCAGCGGAGGTCGAAACGAGATCGACGCGCTCGCCCTCGAAGGCGTTCTCAATCGACTTCCAGCGGCTTTTCAGCTTCGGATCGAAGAACACATATTTGGACTGATCCTCGATGCTGATGCCACCGATCATCCGGTGGGTTGCCGGGTCTTCCAGTGGCCGGTTGAAATCATCGCCGCCTTCGATCGGTGGCCCGAGCTTGCCATCCTCGAGCGAAAGCAATTCCCACACCGGCTCGCCCTTGTCCATTGTTGACACCAACACGGCATCGCCCTGGGGGCCAAATCCGACCATGGTGGGAATATCGATGGGTGCGCGTTGCGACTCGGCCTCGAACCAATGGCCGTCATGACGCAGTTTCATCTGCCAGCGTTGACCCTGCTCGAAGTAGTTTTCCTCCGCGACGACCTCGCCCGCTTCATCGACCAGCCAGCCGCGGGTGGCATCCCCTCCCTGGCGGACGATTCTCTGTGCGTGGTTGGTCAGATTGACCTTGAACAAGGCGAGCTTGGTCGAGTTACTCACCCACAGGCCCGTTAGAAACAGCACCGTGTCGTTGCCGACGTGCCGCACCATCGGCGCATCGACAATGGCGTTGATGGTTTGGATGTCCCTGTCCCCCGGTTCCGGGTAAGTGCGCAGCTTCTTGCTGCTCACCTCGTAAACCGAAAGTTGACTCCACTCAGTGTCCGTACCGATCAGGCCCCAGGGCATGCCGGTGGTGGAGGTGGTGATCATCAGATGGTCGTCATCGGCCCAGGCCAGGTGGCGGAGCTTCACCTCCCCGAAATTCATCCGGGTCAGCAACGTGTTCGGCAGGTCCACGATTGCAACCAGGCGCACGTTCTCCCTGGTACGGACAAAGGCGACCCGTTTGCCGCTGGGTGACAGGGCAACGTCCTCGAGACTCGGAAGGCGACCGTATGTTTCGAGCGGTGCCGCGGTGGCCGGCTCGAGAAAGCTTATGATTGCTGGAATGACCAGAACTGCCCACAATGCGCGAAACCGCATGAATGCTCCCTCTTATAGTTCTGCTGGCGAGAGGAGCCCGGCTCCCTGGCTGCCGCTCGGGTATTGTCGTACAGCTCAGCTTTCCTTCGTGTGATGCACAACCCAGAACGATTGTTGGCCTTTCCCGCTTTGTTGAACGCCCGCGACCTGGGCGGCTATCCAACCGTGGACGGGGGCCAGACCCGCTGGCGGTCATTGTTGCGATCGGATGACCTGGCGCAACTCACGCAGGCTGGAGTGCGGGCACTGGCTGATTACGGGGTGGAAACCGTCCTCGACCTGCGTTGGGCCGAGGAGATCGTCCTCAATCCGAGCCCCATCAACTCGCATGCGCCGCAGGTCCGTTATGTTCATGCCCCGCTGTTGGCCAGCACGCCGGCGCAATGGCGCGAGCTGGCCCGGGGCTGTGAGAAGGAACAGTGGAAATGCCAGGTTCTCGAGCAGGTGCGGCCGCAGTTGCGGGACGTGCTCCAGGTCATCGCGGCTGCCTCTTCGGGGCCGCTGCTGTTTCACTGCGTCGCGGGAAAAGACCGGACTGGTCTGATCGCGGCGTTGATGTTGACTCTCGCGGACGTAAAGCCGGAGTCGATTGCGGCGGATTACGCCGAGAGCAGCCACATGTTGGGCAATGCGTACCTGGTGCGCTACAAGGACGTCGACCCGCAGGACGTACTGGAGAACGTTCGCTGTCCGGAGGAAGGCGTGCATAACATGCTTGCTTATCTCGAGCGTGAAGGCGGTATTCAGGCGTACCTGGGAAAGATCGGTCTGAACGAGCAGGAAATTGCCCGGCTGCGCGCGCGATTGAGGGATTGATGCTCACGGTGCTGGTGACGGGGGCCACAGGTGGGATCGGCCTCCAGACTGCCAGGGACCTGGCGCGCATGGGGCACTCGGTGTTGATCCATGGGCGCGATGCGCGCAAGGGCGCTGCCGCGGTAAATGCAGTGCGCGCCGAAACACCTGCGCGGGGCGCGGCGCCATTGGTTCGTTATGTCCAGGCCGACTTTGCCTCGCTGCGACAGGTCGAGAACCTGGCAGCCGAGGTCGTTGCCTCGGTGCCGCGTCTCGACGTGCTGGTCAACAACGCAGGGTGCGGGAATCTCTCGCGCAGCGTCACGGCGGATGGTTATGAGACCACTTTCGCCGTCAATCATCTTGCCCCGTTTCTGCTGACCAACCTGTTGCTCGACAAGTTGAAAGCGTCAGCCCCCGCCCGGATAGTCAATGTTGCCTCCCGCGCTCACCGCAACCAGGAAATGGATTTCGATGACCTGATGAGCGAGCGTGAGTATCGCGTCATGCGCACTTATGGCCGCTCGAAGCTCGCCAACATCCTGATTACGCGCACGCTCGCCGGGCGCCTGGCAGGATCGAATGTCACGGTGAACTCACTGCACCCCGGCCTGATCGCCACCGGCATAGGCCAGACGAACCCGGTGGGGCGCCTCGGCTGGAAGCTGATTGTGCTGCTGCGGGGCGGGATTTCGGTCGCGGAGGGTGCGAAGACGAGTGTCTATCTCGCAACTTCGCCGGAGGTCGAGGGCCTGTCGGGCGGCTACTACGTGAAGTGTCGTCTTGCCGAGCTGCAGACGCGATCCGAAGCGGTGTCGGATGCCGTGGGTGAGCGGCTGTGGAAGGTCAGTGAGGAGTTGGTGGGATTACCGTGTTCGTCCTGAAGACGCTGGCTCGTGAGCTCATTCTTCCGCCAACCTCGCTTCTGCTGCTGATTTTCATCGGCGCGTTGTTGATATGGCGACAGCGCCGCAGCGGCTGGGCGTTCCTGGTTGTTGGTTCAGGGTCTTTGTGGCTGCTGTGTACGCCGGCGGTGTCGGATCACCTCGCGCGCCTCGCCGAAGGGTATCCGGCGCTGAATCCAAACAGGCCCGCTGACGCCCAGGCGGTCGTAGTGATCGGCGGAGGCGGGCAACGCAATTACGCGCCGGAATATCGTGGACCGATGGCGGATCCGATTCTGCTCGAGCGACTCACCCTGGCGGCGTATCTGGCCCGGCGCTATTCGTTGCCGCTCGCGGTCAGCGGGGAAAAGACCGAAAGCTTCACCATGGCGCAGACGCTCATCCGCAATTTCGCAGTGACACCTCGCTGGGTCGAGGGGAATTCGCGCGACACCTACGAAAATGCACAATTGTCCGCCAAAATCCTGTTCCCGGACGGTGTCAGAAAAATCATCCTGGTCACGAGCAGCGCGCACGAATGGCGGGCCGTGCAGGAATTCAAGGGAGCCGGATTCGCGGTGTTGCCGGCGCCCGCCGGCGTCTGGTCCACGCGCGAATACGGTGTCTTTCAGTACCTGCCGAGCGCCTCTTCGCTGCAGCGCTCTTATTCCGCGGTCTACGAACTGATCGGCGAGCCCATGCGACGCCTGCTTTCGGCGGGCGGTGTCAGAGAGAAGTTGGATCAGCGCGCCGGCAAGTGACAGTGCCGCGCGCCCGGGACGTTAGTAGCGGCATTCGCCCTGCTGCCCTTCAGGGGTGCGATAAACCTGAGCCTGATTACAGGCCTCTGCTGTACGCGGAGGATTTCACGAATGTTATCGAGGCATTCCGGGGTGGCGATGGTCAATCGGCAGGTGGGCATGAAGCCCGCTATGGGAGAGCTCGTCGAGGCTTCGAACCGGTATGCGGCCTGGTTTCACGAGCTCGATGCGTATACGCAGTATTGGGACATCTACCACCCCGAAACGAACGGCCGCTATTACTTTGGCAATGGCACCACCGAGTCGGGATTGCTGCGCAGGTTCCTGCGCAGCGAACAGCGGCCGGCCGTATTCAACGCCTGGGTGAGAATGGCGTTGTCGCTCGACAGCCGTGCGAAATTTGTTGACGAGGCGCGGGTGCCGGAAGTCGCGGCCGCCGTGTTGGAAGTCGACCGCCTGGTGTCGCGCCTGTTCAAGAAGCATTTCGGCGATGCTTCGGATCCGTCCGTGCAGGCGGACTACATCAACGCGATGTTGTGTTTCGGATGTGACACGCTGCCGCCGGCGACGGAGCGCGCGGAACAGTTTTCTTCCAGTGATCCGCGCAAGGTATCGGCGGCTCGCTATGCAATGGAGAACGACCTGGTGTGGTTCTCCTGCGCGTTGCATCTGGAGGCGGTGCACGCCATCTACGGCGTTGATGAGGATCATGCACGGCGTTCGTTGATGTTGGCCGGCATCGCAGTGGGATGCTCGGCCGATTTTGTCTGGCGCGGTCATCGGCCGAGCCGCCCGGAGTACAGCCGGGATTTTCAGACGGCCTATTTCCTGCGCAACCTGGGCGTTGATTGGGCTGCCGACTTCCGCGCAGCCAGTGCGGAAGTGCATGCGCTGTTCCGGATCCGGGAGTGGGGACGGGAAGGTTAGGAAGGCCGGGAAGGCCGCAGGCGCCTGAGCCTGGCCGCGATTGCGTTGTTTTCTTCCACGTCGCATTGCCAGAAAGTCAACACGCGGTAACCGCGCCGCTCGAGCTGGATGCGGGCGGCCTCGTCCCGGGCCCTGTTGCGTGAGAATTTCTCGAGCCAGAAATCAGTGTTGGTACGCGGCAGTGTTGCCTTGTGGCAGCCCTCGTGCCGATGCCAGTAGCAGCCGTGCACGAAGATGGCCCAGCGGCGCGAACGGTTGGCCAGATCGGGTGAGCCGGGCAGGTCCCGGTTCCTGACTGTGTAACGCAGCCCCAGTGTTGAAACGGCGCGCCGGATCGTCATCTCGGGCGCGGTCCCCGATTGCCGGACGCGGCCCATGCGGGCGGAGGTTGCGGCATCGGTCCGCAGCGCCGCGGTTCCCGCCAGCCGCTTTTCCACCTTTTTAAATGGCTGCCTCGACATTGAAGCCTAGGCCATCCGCAACTCATGTGCCCGCAGCGCTTCCAGGAAGCCGGGCGGAAAGATGAGGCAACTGCGCGTGGTCCGTTGCAGGAAGCCGCGTGTTGCCTTGAAGGACAGCGGGCGCGGCGGGTGTTTCAGGAAGCTCGCGAGCGGTTGGTAGGCCTTTTTGACCGGCCACTCGGATGCTTCGACGCGCATTCGGCCATTGCCCACATTCCAGGCCGCCGTGGGCCAGGGAGCCCCGCGAATGGGTGTCGTCGAAAAGTCCCGCACGGCGCCCGGTGCTGCAAGTCTGCGCCCGATCCATTCAGCGGCGGGGACGCTGACGGCATTTCCCACCAGTCGCCAGCGTGGACCGGCGCGCCCGACAGTTTCCGCGGGCTTGGTCCAATCGCCCGGAAAGCCTTGGAGCCGTTCTGCATCGCGCAGATCCGGAGTCACGACTTCTCCGTTGGGGAGCAGGATCGCCGGTGGCGAGGGTATGCCGACGGTGGATCCGCCTTTCAGAGTCGGGATGGCATCGACTGCCCATCCCAGGCCCCGGATGCCTTCGGTCCAATAGAAGCCACAGGCAGACCGGGCGCTGTTGGCCTTCGAATCGGTGGAGGCCGGCGATCCCGCATCGTCTGCGAACAGGACGGTTCGCGGGTCGTTTTCCAGCGAGGCCAACAGGTAAACGCGCCGCCGGCGCTGAGGGAGGCCCAGACACCGCGAATCAACTACGCGATAGGCCCAGTGATATCCGAGGGACTCCAGTGCGGTGGTGATGTGGTCCATGGCGCGGCCGCGATTGAGCTGCAACATGAACGGTACGTTTTCCAGGAGGATCCAAGGCGTCCGGTGCTTCTGCACGAGCCGGAAGACTTCCCCCACCAGGCCGGAACGCAACCCGGCGATTCCAGCGGTCTGGCCGGCCTGGCTGAGATCCTGGCAAGGGAACCCCGCTACGACTAACGTCGTATGCTTGGGTAATCGATCGAGGGTGGTGACGTCGTCATGGTGGTCGACGTCAGGAAAGCGAGCCTTCAGAACGGCTGTCGCGCCGGCATCGGTTTCACAAAGGAGTGAGGTGCGGTGACCGGCGCGGTGCAGGCCGCGTTCGAGACCTCCAATGCCGGCGAAAAGGCCGGTGATCTCGTGCTGGGTGACGGCAGGCGATTGGCGATGTTTCGGAGTCAATTCGGCGATTTTAGCGGAAGTCCCCGTTCGCTTGGCCCTCGGCCGCGCAACTATTTTGCGGAAGTGAGTCGAATCACGCCCTCGTCCGAATTCTCCCGCAACTCATACGCCCGCACTCCGAACCCCTTGCGCAGAGCGGACACGAAACTGTCCGGGTCCGTGGCCTGGAAGGCGCCGCCGATCCTGCGGTTCGCGATGGCAGGATCGGTGACCATGAGGTGCTTGCGGTTGTACCGGTTGAATTCATCCGTCACCTCGGCCAGCGTCTCGCCCTGAAATGACAGCAGTCCCGCGGTCCAACTGAGCTTGCGATTGAGCTCCTCGAGGCCCACGCGCGTCAGGTGCACGCCCTCGGGGCGGATCGCCGCCAGGTCGCCCTCGACAATAGTCGACTCCGGAACGGCCGGATGCCGGAAGGCGATGTCGAACAGGCGTTCCGCGGGTTCGAGCACGACACTGCCGCGCGTGACCGACACATCGATGGCGCTCGGGGCCCGCACGCGCACCACGAGCCCGGCTGCGTCCTCATCCAACTGATTGACATGCACGGCCACATTCGCGGCCTCGATGGTGAAGGGCCGGTGTCGGTCATTCACGACTTTGAACAGCGCCTCGCCGCGGATGAGCTGGATCTCGCGCGCGTGTGATGTCAGCCGCGCCCGGATCTCGCTGTCAGTGTTGAGTTGGATTGCGCTGCCGTCGGCGAGCGCGATGTTTTCATAGCCGCCGACGCTGGTCGTATACTTTATCCAGTCCGACGGACGCAGTGTGATCCAACTGGCCAGGCCCACCAGATATATGATCAAAGTCAGGGCCGCGGCAGCCGCGATCCGCAACGGCCAGACGGAGCTGTTGGAATCGTGCCGGGTACGAAAAGTCAGATCCGCGTTCTTCAGCAGATCGGGATCCACGTTGCCATCCAGCGGCCGCGTGCTGCGCATGCGGCTCGCGCGGCGCCACGCTTCCCTGATTCGCAGAAACGTGATGCGATGGCGTGGATTCAGCAGCCAACGCTCCAACTCAGCCCGCTGACCGTCCGTGAGATCTCCGCCTTCACTGCGGATTATCCACTCGGAGGCCTGCTGCTCGATGTCAGTTGCTCTCGTCATGGTGCTTCTTGCGCCAGCGCTCTCGAGCTCGACAAATGTCGGGGCGTCCGTGCGAACGTCCCTGCAAGCAAACGGCCGGGCCCGGGAGGCGGGTGGCCGAACAGATAGCGCCGGTCGGCAATCTCCTTTTGCGTTCCATCCCATGCTCTAAGACGTGCGCGCGCCCGTCCTCCGCTATTGCAGGGCCAAAAAATGACCTGCCGGCGGCCCGGGCACGCTACCCCTCGTGTTTTGTTGCGTCGCACTATAGTCGGTATCGGTGCTGTTTGAGACCCGGATGGAGCGCTCGTCGTCTGGCCTGCCAGCACCCCCTGTAAGGAACAGTTACTGTCGCGACGCAGCTCAATATCTCACCCTGGAGCGCATCTAACGGATCATTCATGGGGAACCGTCTGTGAGTTTTGTGAGCTTCCGCCGCACCTGTTACCAGACCCTGTTTGCGCTGCTCCTGTGCGGCGCGGCCATCGCCTGTGCCTATGCCGCCCTCAAAATCGACTATCGTCAGGTCGTGCACGGCCTGCTGCGGGCGGTTGGAATCCAGCACGGCGCGCGCGGCGGCCAACAGCCGGCGGAAATCATCATTTCAGCCGGTAACGAGCTGACCATCAGCGGCAACCTGCACACCATCAAACCCATCGGCCCGGATGAGCTCGCCAGGCGCCTGGCCTGGGCGGGGATGTATGAAAAGGACGGCTGGCTCAATTTCCGGGGTCAATCGTTGGAAATGGTGGCCGCCGAATTCAACCGACACAACCGGCGGCAGTTGCGGATCGGGGATCCACGCACCGGAGCCCTGCTGGTGGGCGGCAAATTCCGGGTGAATGACCTGGAGGGATTTGTGGCCGCGTTGGGGATGACTCACGGTGTCAGGGCCACGCTGGCCGGCTCCAGTGATCACTTCGGCGATCTGATCACGTTGAGTGGCGGCAACTCCCCGGGATCCGCCGAGATCTTCGGAGCGCCGCAGCCCCGGCGACCTTAGAGTCTGTCCGCCGGGAGGCCCGGGGGCCGCGACTCTTCTGGTATAGAGTTCGGCGCGGGGTTGCGCGTTCGCGGCCCACGGAGGGTGCGCGTTTCATGGTTGAAATCAACCGCAAGAGCCCGGTCACCTTAGCCGAAGTCATTGCGCTGATCTGGACGGATGCCACGGGATTTGTCCGTTTCCGGCTGGTGGTTGCGCTCCTGCTGATCATGGTTGCCTCGGCGACCACGGCGCTGGGGCCCGTGGCTCTGAAACTGGTGGTGGATGGGTTTACGGAGCAACACAGCGTCGCTCTGGGGCTCTCCGTCGCGGTGCTGATCGCACTGTACGTCCTGTCGCAATGGCTGGCGCGGACGGTGGGCGAGGTTCGAGGACTCGTATACGCCCGTGCGGAACGGCGTATGTCACGCATGCTGAGTGAGCGGTTGTTTGCTCACATCATGCGTCTGCCATTGAAGTTTCATCTGGAGCGGCAGACCGGCGCGATCAGTCAGGCGTTGGAGAACGGGCGCAATGGTTACCAGAGTGTTCTGCATACATTGGTGTTCACGATCCTGCCCGTTGCCACCGAGCTCGGCACGGTCGTCGTGGTGTTGTCGCGATTGGATCAGCCGGCGTTTCTGGGGCTCTTTACCGGTGCGATAGTCGCGTACGGGCTGGTGTTCTGGTACTCGACTGTCACGATCATGAATGCCGCGCACTCCGCCTCCAGCTCACAGGTGAATGCAAGTGCTGTCATGACCGACAGCATCCTGAATTATGAAACGGTGAAGTATTTCACCGCGGAATCGGTCGTCCAGGAGCGTGTCAGCCGGGTGTTGCAGGAAACCGAGCGCGACTGGGTCGGTGTGTATCGCCGGTACGCCTATAACGGCCTGTTCGTTGCCACGATCTTTGCCGGTTTTCTCGGTGTCACGATTCTCTACGCCGCGCGGGAGGTGCAGAACGGTCACATGACTGTCGGGACCTTCGTGCTCGTCAACACCTACATGCTGCAGATTGTTCGGCCCGTGGAACAACTCGGGTATGCCATGCAGATGTTGTCGCAGGGGTTGGCCTTTCTGGGCAAGATGTTCGAGATCCTGCGCGAACAGCCGGAAGCCGTCGGCGTGGCGACGGATGTTCCTCCCGCGGGCGCCGGCCGGCTCGAATTCCGGCAGGTGGGCGTTTCCTATCGCTCCGATCGGGCCGTGCTGACCGACGTCAGCATCACACTGCCGGCGGGCAGGACACTCGGGGTCGTCGGGGGCAGTGGTTCAGGCAAATCGACACTCGTCCGGCTGCTGGTGAGGTTGCTGGATCCGGATACGGGTCAGATCCTGCTGGACGGAGTATCGGTCGGGGAGTTGCCGTTGGCCTGGTTGCGGCAGGCGATCGCGGTAGTGCCCCAGGACACCGTACTCTTCAACGACACCATTGCGTACAACATCGCCTTTGGAAAGGAAGGCAGCACGCAGGCGGAGGTCGAGCACGCCGCACGGCTGGTTCACCTGCATGAGTTCATCATGAGCCTGCCCGACGGCTACGAAACGAAAGTCGGCGAGCGCGGTGTGAAACTATCCGGTGGCGAAAAACAGCGCGTCTCGATCGCCCGTGCCGCCATCAAGCGTCCGCGCATCTACGTGTTTGATGAAGCGACATCATCCCTGGACAGCAACACAGAGCGTGAAATTCTGAACAATCTGCGCGAGATCTCGCGCTTCAGCACAACCGTGGTGATAGCGCACCGGCTGTCAACGGTTGTGCACGCCGACGAGATTGTAGTGCTCGATGGCGGGACAATTGTTGAGCGCGGAACTCACGCCATGCTTCTCAGGCAGCACGGCCGTTATGCCGCGCTGTGGGAAGCTCAACAACAGGGAGTGGTCGCGGCCTGACCGAAGCGCCAACACGGGTTGCTCGAGTCTCACGTGTTGGCGCCTGTTCCCTGGCGTAGCGCAGTCCTTGCGCGCGCACAGGTTAAGGGGTGCGACGCTGATTGCAAGCGAGGGGACATCCCAGGCGAGCGGCGCGCCGGATTAGAGCCAATTTGCGCAGTATTTCCGCGATTGCTGCGCCGCGCCAGCGGCGTGGTGTCGATGTTGGGCTACTTGCTTTCCAGCCGCTCCACCCACGCCTCACACAATTGCACGGCTTCGCCTGGCTCGAAGTTGTCCGGATCCAGACACCATTCGAGCCACAATCCGTCAATCAACGCCGTGAGACCGATTGCGGCCAGCCGCAGATTGAATCGAAGCGCGCCGCCTTCGCGTTCCAGATCAGCGAGCATGCCGCGCAGCAGATCGACGTAGCCGTGATAGGTCTCGCTCTGCACGCGCTGGATGTCCTTCGAGTGCCGATACAGGCCCCAGAACACGACCCACACTGCGAGGACCTCGCTGTCCAGGTTGGGAGGTGAGAAGGAGGCTTTGAAGAAAGCTCGCAACTGCTCGCGCGGCGAACCGCGCTCGGCGGCGATTGCCCGCTGCAGATAGCCCACCAGCTCGGTGTTGAAATGCCGGTAGGCTTCCGCGACCAGCGCATCCTTGGTCGGAAAGTGATGATTGATCAAACCTATCGACACTTTTGCCTGCGCGCTGATGCGCCGGATCGACAGTCCGTCGTGGCCGAACTTCTTCAGGCACTCGATGGTGGCTTCAATCAGCGCCAGCCGCCGCTCATCCGGCAGCTTGCGCTCGAAGCGCGGTGCCGCGTTTTTTTTTCTGGCGCGCTTCAATCAGGCAGCTCGAATGAGCCGCCCCCGTTTGAAGTCACTCAGAATCTCGCGCGCCGCGTTGTGGCCAGGGGCCCCCGTCACGCCGCCGCCCGGATGGGTTCCCGCTCCGCACATGTACAGGCCGGGCAGCGGCCCCCGATAGTTCCCGTGACCCAGGGTCGGCCGCGCCGAGAACATCTGATCGAGCTGCAGTGAGCCGTGCATGATGTCGCCGCCAATCAGCCCGAACGTTCGCTCGAGGTCCAATGGGCTGTTGATCTGGCGGCCCAGGACGGACGCTTTGAAGTTTGGGGCGAATTCGTTGACGGTGTCGATCATCAGGTCGGCCACGGTTTCCCGATGCTGGTCCCAGGACTCGCCGTTCGGGAGCCTGGGTGCGACATGTTGACAGAAAAGGCTGGCGACGTGTTGCCCCGGAGGCGCCAGGGAGTCGTCCAGCGTCGAAGGAATGAGAATTTCCACGATGGGCTTCTTCGACCATCCGAACGTGCGGGCGTCAAAAAACGCCTGCTCCATGTAGCGCAGCGTCGGCGCGAGAATGATGCCGCCGGTATGGTGGTCGCCGCGGGTCTTGCCGGGCAGGCACGTGAAGTCGGGCAACTCGGAAAGCGCCACATTCATGCGGAAGGTGCCCGAGCCGCAGCGATAGTTGCTCATCCGCTCGCGGAATTCGGCGGGCAGCGCGCCCTGGTCAATCAGGTTGAGATACAGCAGACGCGGATTGAGGTTGGAAATCACCGCGCTGGCGCGGAAAGTCTCGCCCGACTCGGTGATGGCGCCGACGGCGCGTCCGCCTTCCACGATCACTTCCTTCACCGGGCTTCCAACGCGGATATCCACGCCCCGGGAGGCTGCCGATCGCGCCATCGCCTGTGTGATTGCGCCCATGCCGCCGATGGCATGTCCCCAAGCACCTTTCTTGCCGTTGACCTCACCAAACACGTGATGCAACAGGACATAGGCGGAGCCAGGCGTGTAGGGGCTCGCATAGTTGCCGACGATGCCGTCAAAGCCATACACGGCCTTGATGGGGTCGCTTTCAAACCAACCGTCCAGGTAGTCGCCGGCGGATGTTGAGAACAGGGCGAGCAGCTCGCGCCGCATGCTCATGTTGAGTCTGGTCAGGCGTCCGCCCAGGCGCGCGGCGCTCAGGAGCTCCGGCAGCGCGGTCAGCCAGTTGCCTTCCACCACGTTGGGTGGCGTTTGCAACACGAGCTCGCGCAGCAGATCGGCTATCAGATCGAGGCGTTCGCCGTAGGCATCGAGCCGCGCGGCGTCCCGCTTCGAAAACTTCTCGACTTCCGGGCGAGTGTAGTTGCCGCCGGTTTTCAGGTAGCGGCCGTCTTCAGTGGGCAGGAAGTTCGAGACCAGTCGCTCGACCACCCGCAGACCATGTTTCGCCAGCTCGAGATCCCGGATCACTTTCGGGTTCAACAGCGAAACCGTGTAAGCCGCCACCGAATTGCGGAAACCCGGATGGAATTCCTCGGTGACCGCAGCTCCGCCCACGACACCGCGCCGTTCGAGCACGGTGACCCCGAGACCCGCCGCGGCAAGATACGCGGCGCAGACGAGGCCGTTGTGGCCGCCGCCGATGATCAATGCATCACGCAAACTCGAATTCCTCGGCAGGTGTCACTGGAGTTGGTTCGCGTCGCATGCTCCAGCCCCTGGGAGGAGCTCGATGTAAACGCGCCTCGGGAATCAGCGTGCGCATGCGCCGGCCGAAGCTTCGCAGGCATACCTCGCCGTCACTCAGCGGTCCGACGGTATAGCCGCTGGATCCCATGCCTGCCTGCACGCGCTCGATCAATGCCTTGTCTTCGATGCTGACACGGCGATTGATCCGCCAGTTGAGGTAACGGGTCGCCTTCATTTCCCGGCGACTGTCAGGATGTACGTAGGCAATCTCGCGCACCAGTGTTTCCGTTGGTGACACTGGCAGGAATTGCATGAAGTCGATCTGATCGGGATAGATGTCAAAAGCAACGTTGGGCCACAACTTGAAGTAGGTCCACAAGCGCTGACGATCCTCGGGCAAGTGCTCGACGCGCGGCAGATACTTCTGGTAGAGACGCTCGGACCAGTTGCTGGAGGGGATGTCGCGAAGAGCGCCCCACATCTTGTCGATCCAGGGCTTCGCTTCGATGCCATAGCCGCGACCGAAGAGCCTGGTCAGTCCAGGGTGTGCCACGTTGATGTGCAAACCATCACTGTAGTTGTCGGCGACGTTCTTCCAGTTCACGTTTCGGGGGCGGAGAGTCACGCGCCCGTTCGGGACGAGCTCCTCCATCCGATACGCCTCGAGCTCGTGCGCATACGGCGCGGCCATTTCCTCGACCGACGGCAATCCGGGCTCAAATCGGACAAAAACGAAGCCGAGATAGATTTCCTGATCCAGGGGAACCAGGCCGTGGCGGCCGAAATCCAGGCCCTTGAACGCCTCCTTCTGCGGAATGGCAATCAGCCGCCCGTCGAGGCCGTAGGTCCACGCATGGTAAGGGCAGGTGATCCTGCGTCCGCAGTGGCCCTTCGAGTCATCGAGAAGCCGCGCCGCGCGATGTCGACAAGCGTTGTGAAAGCTACGGATCTGGCCGTCTTCACCGCGCAACGTAATGACCGACTCGCCCATGAATTCAAAGGAGTGGTAGTCGCCCGTATTCGGTACGTCGTTCTGGTGGCAAACGAGCTGCCAGGCCTTGCGGAAAATGGCCTGCTTCTCGAGCTCAAAGAACTCGGGGTCGTGGTAAATCCAGGCAGGCAGGCTGAAGCCGTCTTCGCTGGTCGTGGCAATAGGCATGGGCGCGGCTCCGGGGGCAGCGGACTATTGAACGATCGTACAATAAGGACTGCGATAGAGCAATGCGCCGCCGTCCCGACGGTGAGTCGGGTCGCGGGTCAGGGGGTGAAGAAGCGGCGTGCCCGCCGGGCGACTACTGTTTTGCTTCAGCAGGCCGGGACAGGCGAATGATTTCCGCGGAGCCGTCCGTCCCGCCGGGCGTGCTGTCGGCGCGGATACCAAATGAGCTCAGGGCGCTCACAAAGCTGTCGAGGTCCTGGGTATCGAACGTGCCACCGATGTGGAAGTTTTCAATGGACGGATCATCGATCACGATCTGACGGCGGTTATACCTGTTGAACTCGGCGACCGCCTCAACGAGCGTCACCCGATCAAACCACAGACGGCCCTGGGTCCACGCCAGTTTGCGGGTCATATCCTCCGCGGGGACTTTTCTTACGACGAGCTTTCTGGATTTGACGCTCACGGACTCGCCGGCGGCCAAAGTGGATAACTTGGGTATGGAGACCGTCTGCTGGGCCAGTTTCGGTTCTACGAAGTCATCCGGCGGATCGATGGCCACCCGGCCTTCCTTCACGATGACATCAACCTGCTGTTGATCCCTCAGCCGCACGGAAAACTCGGTGCCTACGGCCCTGACCACCGTGTCGGCTGCGGTGACATCAAATGGCCGCTGTGGGTCGTGCGCCACGGTGAACAGCGCCTCGCCCTGCGAAAGGACGATCTCGCGGCGATCCGAGGTCATTCTGACCCGGATCTCGCTATTGGTGTTGAGGGAGGCCGTGCTGCCGTCCGGAAGGGCGATCCGCTGAAAGCCGCCCTGCTCAGTCCTGTATGCCTGCCAGCCTGCGCGGGAGTATCTGACCCAGCCGTAGGTGCCCGCGGTGAAGATGATTAATAAGGAGGCGGCGGCCGCCAGCCAGGGGAGCCAGGGCTTGCGGCGGGGGGTGACGACCATGGTGCCGGGCTCGCCGAACTTGTCGATGATGTTCTCGTCGACTTGCCCGTCCAGGGGGCGCAGCTTGCGCAGGACATCCGCGTGGCGCCAGGTCTTCTCCAGCCGCACGTAGGCAGCCCTGTTGCGCGGGTCGGCGGCGAGCCATTCCTCAAATGTGGCCTTCAATTCGGGCGTGGGATCTGTCTCGAGACGGATCAGCCACTCAGAGGCCTCGGCTTCGGTATCCGACGCTGGCATAAATCGATCAGCCAAAATTCCGGTTTAAGGGGGTCAACTCAGGTGACGGTTGAGGAATAAAATTCCGCTATCACATTGATTATAAAAGTCTTCGCGTCGCAGCGCGGGGCCCATTGTGGATTATTTCCCACAAGCCGGGGTCCTGCCAATCGGGGAATGGCGGAATCTTTATAATCGCTATCTTCGCGCTTTCCAGGGGGCGGGGGCACGAGGCCCATGGGCTCCCATGGTAGCCACTTTCCCATGAACGAATTGCGAACGCAGGTCGCGGCGCCGCGCGGAAACTTCCCAGCAAGTTCCCGCAGTCCCGGCTGCTGCATTGCATCAGCCGCGCGGTCCGCCGCCGGCAAGTTGAGTTACAAAACACGACGAGTGGCCGACCGGGCGGCCGTGGTGTTGGTTTGCATCGCCAACACCTAACATCCGGCGGTTGCGAGTCAATATCCCACGACCCGCGCTCGAAGCATGCCGCCGCGCGGCCCGCCGGCACGCTCCCGCCTGGCGCGCTTTCCGGCACCATTCCCCCATTAAACGCTGCTGGCGAGCATTGCAGCAATGCAATTAGCCCTTGGTCCAATAGACGATCGGGGCGCGCCTCGGGTCCCCGTCCGAGAGCGTGAATTTTCTGTTGGGGTACTTGACGCAAGCCTCACTGTAGGCGCAGCGTTGCCGTGCCAACCGATCAATGGCATTCGTCGAACCTAACCTGACAAGGAGCGTGAAGTGGGCGCAAGCCGCGTTGAGGACCGACGTGTGAGCGACGGAAAAGCTTTCGTCAGGTTCGACATCACGACTGGAGAGGACTCATGAGCACGCTGGAAATTGAAACGGAAATCAAGAAGACAGTGCACGCCACGGATGCAGTTGCCCCGAAAGGTCTGGCCTCCGGCCGATCAGGGATAATCGACTGTGGACGCGCATCTGAGCGCACCCAGGGCGTTCCACTCCTGCTGTTGTTTGAGCTGGGCACTCCGCCCACCAACAAACTGTTCCTGTTCTAGCGCACGGGCGCCGTTCGAAAAGAAAAAGTCTTCCGGCCTCGTTCCCGTGCGCGTAACCGCGCATCGGGCGAGGCTGGAGCTGTCTGAAGGGGAGGAGGGGTTCGATGGCCCGCTACGCGCTGGCTGATCACGTCTTTGTCTGCGTGAATGGAGAACACCTGGTGCTCCTGGATGTGAAGGAAGACCGGTACTGGGCGCTGGAGGCGGCTCAGACCTCAGGTCTTGGCGCGTGGGTCGGCGGCTGGCCCGTCCAGGCGCCAGAGGCCGCGGGCGCCGAAGCACCCACCCCGGAAACCGAAGCCGCTATTGAAGTACTGCGCGGCCGCGGCCTTCTGACGGATAGAGTGCCGCCGGGAAAGGATGCAACACCGGTATCCGCAACGCCTCCCGAGCGGGAGCTGCTGACCGATTCCGACCAGGCGGCCGGCCGCAAAGCCGGCAGTTGGTGGAGCTTTTTCATCGCCTCCGCCCTGGCGAAAATTGCCCTGCGGACGTGGGCTTTCGAGCGTGTCATCCGCCGAGTCAGGCAGCGCAAGGCGACGCTGGCTCCGAACGCGGCGCCACTGGATGTCGAGCGCGCCCGCGTGCTGGTTGAAACCTTCATGCGGTACCGGATATTCCTGTTCTCCTCCAAGAACGAGTGCCTTTACGACTCATTGGCGCTCATAGAATTTCTCGCCCGCAATGGCATCTATGCCGACTGGGTGTTCGGCGTTCAGACGCGCCCCTTCGCGGCTCACTGCTGGGTTCAACAGGGCGACACCGTGTTCAACGACACTGTCGAGCACGTGAGTGGATACACACCGATCATGGTGGTCTGAGAACGCAGGGACGCGCTCATGTACCGGTATTTCATTCTGAATTGGAATCCGACGGACCCGCGGGCGGTGGCGACCGCGCGTTCGCTCGCGGAGCGGATTCTCGCGCGCCAGTCAGGTTGGAAGATGGCGTTCGAGTCCGTGGGGCTGGCAGCGTTTGATGCAGGCGTGGGGGACGGCGCGAGTCGGACTCTCGTGCTCGATCAGGATGCGGGCGCCGTGTTCGGGCGGATCTTCAACAGCGACATGGCGGATTCCGCGGCTGCGTTGCGTGTTGACTTCGATGGCAACGAGAGTCTGAAGATCATCCAGACAGGTGGCCGTCGCCTGTTCGAGCGCTACTGGGGCCGTTATGTCGCCGTGGTGCAGGATGCCGTTACCGGCGAGACCTGGGTGCTGCGCGATCCTTCCGGTCACATGCCGTGTTTCATCGCGATGCATCAGGGCGTGAACCTGGTGTTCTCCGACCTCGAGGATTGCGTCGCCCTGGGCGCGCTGACATTCAATGTAAATTGGGATTACATTCGCTCCTTCCTCGTGTACTCGGGCTACCAGGCCCGGGAGACGGCGCTGCAGGAAGTCTCCGAAGTCCAACTGGGCGAGCGGGTGCGTTTCTCGGGCAACACCGTTCACCGCACGTTGGAATGGGATCCACTGGCCATTGCGCAGACGGATCCGATCCAGGATCCCGATACCGCGGTCACGCTGCTTCGGCAAACTACGCGCGCCTGTATCCATGCCTGGGCGGCCTGTTATCCGAAAATCGTCCACAGTCTCTCCGGGGGCCTGGATTCCTCCATTGTGTTGAGCTGCCTGAAGAGCGCGCCCTCACGCCCCGATGTGACATGCCTGCACTACTTTGGCACGGGTCCCGATGAGGACGAACGCAAGTACGCCCGGCTGATGGCGGCTCATGCGGGTGCCGAGCTGATTGAGCATCAGCTCACCGTCGAGGAGCCGCAGCTCGAGCAGATTTTTCATCTGCATCGCACGCCGCGGCCGTGGTTCTACATGTACGAGCTCGAGCACAGCCGGTTTGAGGGCCGGTTGGCGGCTGAGCGCGATATCAAAGGCGTGTTTTCGGGTTCCGGCGGCGATGGCGTGTTTTTCCAGGCACATGCGGAGCTCGCCGTGACCGATTATCTGTTCGATCACGGAATGAGCCGGAATCTGTTGCGGGTGGCGGTGGATGCAGCCCGCGTGTCACGCAAGTCGATCTGGCCCCTGCTCGTGAATGCCGTCCGCACGCGCCTCACTCCTGCGCAACTTCATCCATTGCGGATGCCCGGGACGCCGAAACGCACCATCGTGAGTCAGGATCTGGTGAAAGCGGGCAGGCGCAACCCGAAACTGATCCACCCGTGGTTTGCGAATCGTTCGCTCCGCGGCGTGCCGCCCGGAGTGTTGTGGCACTCGCTGACGGTTGGCGCCGCTCCCGCGTTTTATCCTTCGTTTGAAGCAGGTCCGTATCCCGAGCGCACGATGCCGTTGCTCTCACAGCCGCTGGTGGAGCTGTGCCTGCGGATTCCCACCTACGTGCTGATCAGAAACGGCATGGACCGGGCTACGGCCCGGCGCGCCTTCGCGCCGGATCTGCCCGGGGAAATCATCAAGCGGCGCAACAAAGGCCGCATCGACCAACACATCCGCAACGTTCTCGATGTCAATCTCAACTTCGTGCGCGAGGTGCTGTTGAACGGCCGGCTCGTGAAGGAAGGCCTGCTCAACCGCCGCAACCTGGAAATGTACCTGACACGCGAGCGCTCACCCGCGGACTTCGAATACTCGGAGATCCTGCAGGAGCAACTGTGCGTCGAAGCGTGGCTCGCCGGCTGGTTGGACAAAAGCGAGCCGGCGACTGCAACGCCTGCCTGTTCCGGGCCCGTCTCTCACCAGGTCTTGCGCACCTGAAGGCTGACCAGCCGGCCATACGGGTCGGCATTCTCCTGGTCGTAGCCGATGCGTGCGATTGCGTTGTTGAGGAACGGCGGGCTCTGATTGAGCACGTTGATGGCGTTCAGCTCGAGCCGCGTGTTGGCCAGGAGGCTGTCGCCGAACGGGGTGAGCTCGTAACGCAGTTGGGTGTCAAATGTGGTGTAGGCGCTGATCGGCCGGTTGGGTTCGCTCACCGTATCCACATAGTGATTCACGAAGTTGATACCGAGCGTGCCGCCCCAGCGCCGCTGTTGCCAGGAGACGGCACCGCGCATCTTCAGATTGATGGGATTGTTCTGGGTATCGAGCAACTGTCGGGCCGGAGCGTCCGGCTCTTCCTGTTGGGTGAACTCGAACAGCCAGGTGCCATCCAGGCTCAGTTTGAGGACCCCCGGTGCCCACGAGCGCGTATAAGTGGTGTTGAAATCCAGGCCGTGGGTGCTGACGCGTTCCATGTTCTGGATGCGTAAATCCACAATCGCGCCCACATTGGACAGCTGGCACGGCGTCGCGGCGCCTGATAGGTAGCGGCCCTGATTGCAGGCCGTGCTGAGCTCGCCGGCGGTCGGGCTGCGGGAGATCAGGCTCGCGAATACGGGATCGTCCAGGATGTCGGGGCCAAAGGCGGGATTCGCGATCCGGTCGCGGAAGTCAATGTTGAAATACGTGGCGCTGAAGGTGAGACCGTTGGCCCATTCGCGCGCATCCACGTCGATTCCCGTGGTCCAGCTGCGCGCATGCTCCACGGTCAGGGACGGATTCTTGCCGGATTCAATCAGCACGTTGGAGAAGCCGATGGGGGTGCCTTTGTCCGGCAGTGCAGTTGCAATCACAACATTCTGGCTGGCATCGAGATCAGACAGCGTGGGCGCGCGGATGGAGCGTCCCCAGGTGCCACGCATCGCAACCGTGTCAAACGGTGCCCAGACGAGCCCGAACTTCGGTGTGGCGGCCTGTCCGAAGTCACTGTAGTGCTCGTAGCGGCCGGCCACTGAAAATTCCAGCCGGCGATATCCCGGATGGCCGTTGTCCGCTCCAAAGAGGGGGACTGTCAGCTCCGCGAACGCGGCGAGCACGTTTCGGCTCAGTCCCGCCCGGCTCGCCGGCGCCACGGCCGATTCGGGTGTGATCGTGTCAAAGACCTGATTGCGGTGATCGGCGCCCAGGGCGAGCTTGATGGCGCCGCCGGGCAGGTGTCCGATGGGGCCATCCGCGGTAATGTCAGCGGTTCGCAAGCGCGAGTCGGTATGGAAACGGCTGCCGGTGGCCAGGGTTCTCAGCGTCGCCGCATTGGTGTTGGAACCATCGCCGAACGGGTTGAAGGCGGTGGCCGGATCGGAGTCCGCAAGGGCTGCGGCGAGCGCCGCCGGATCAACCTGGCCGCCGTTGAACTGGTTCTCCCGCTCCTGGGCATAGTTGCCATACAGGCTCAACTTCCACGCCGCGCTCAGATCGACGTTGAGCCCGAGCGTCAGGTTCAGATCATTCACCAGGGCATCCGTGAATCCGGGTCCTACGTCATCCAGGAAGTTGTAGTCGACGGTCAGCGGGTCGCTCGAGCCCGTGGGGTTGACGTAGAACGGGTTGGTGTTGGGGACGGTGATCCGGGACACGAGGCCGCCCAGCTGCTGCCGGGCATCTCTCTGGGTCGCCATGGCACTGCCAAACAAGGTGAGGTGGTCTGTCAGCGACTGCTTGCCGGACCCGTAAAGACTGAATCGTCGCTGACTGGGCAGCAAATCCGCGCCCGCGTAGATATCCGACAGGTTCACAGTCCCGGGGGTCAACTCATTGGCTGTCAGTGCCGTGCCGTTCTGCCCGCGGGGGATGGCATAGGTCTGATTGCCGATGACGATGTTGCCGGGGTTCGACAGGAAGGTGTTGAAGTTGTTGCCACCGAGTGACACCAGGTTACTCGTGGCGTAACGTCTCGCGGCGGCCGGCAGGGCATCACGCCGGTAATACTCGACAGAGAGCATTCCGTTACCTGAGTCCCAATGCGACCCCAACGTCTGGGCCAGTTGATATTCACGTTGCGTGTTCCGGGTGCCCGAGCCTCCGCGTGCGAGCGACTCAGCGCCGGAGAAGTTGTCGCGCATCACAAAGTTCACTACGCCGCCGACAGCGTCAGCGCCGTACATCGCGGAGGCGCTGTCGGGAAGGATGTCGATCCGTTCCACGGCCGACAGTGGAATATTTTCGATGTCCGCGAAGGCAGCTTCGCTGCCACTGGGCGCGAGCCGCTTGCCGTTGATCAGGACCAGGGTGGCGCGTGCGCCCAGGCCCCGCAGATTGATTCCTGAGCCGAGGCCGGAGTTGGTTTGGGTTTCGCTGCTGAAATAGTGAGTGTCTTCGGACGGCCCGCCGCCGAACGTCTGGGGCAGAGTACGCAGGAAATCCTGGACAGTCGGGGCGCCGCTCGTCTCGATGCTGTCGCGGCCCGCGGAAATCACGTGATCGCCGACCGGCTGCCCGCCGCGCAGATGTGTGCCTGTAACGATGATCTCCTGCGGTTCGGCTGTCCGCCAGTCATTGCGCACGGCTGCCGAGCCGGACTGATTCCGTTCGACACCCTGGTTGTCGGCAGCCCGGGTGCGGCCGTTGTCGGCGGCAGGAGCGGCCGCGACGGCGGAACCGGCCCCGGTGTCGTGACTCACCACGGCGATCGACAGAGTCTTGTCGTTGACGTAGTCGAATGTGAGCCCGGTGTCTTCCAACATCTTCTGAAGGGCAACGATCGCGGGCAGGTCACCGCTCACCGCATGGGTTCTGCGGCCCGTGACGACGCTGTAGTCAAACAGCAGTTGCAGGCTCGACTGGCGGCTGAATTCGTTCAGGGTACGGGCGGCATCACCCGCGTCGATGTGGAAAGTCTGCAGTTTCGGCGTGGCGCGCACCGGCACCGAAATCACAAACAGAAGCAGGCTCGTCAGGGCGAGACACGTGAACAGCCAGACGTGGTTGCGGCTCGGTCCTCGGGAGCCAGGGGGGCATGAGTCCATTTCCGCAGGCCCGTTGTAGTTATTTCTTCCCTTCAGATGGAGGACGGTAAATTACGGCGGCTCGACACCTGCTGAAAGGCGAATGTCACCATCGTTGTCTCCGACCTGCACCCGGAAACCGAAATTGTGTTGCAATGCGGCGGTGAAGCTGTCGACGTCCGTGGTCCGGAAGTTACCACCTACCTTGAAATCGACAATCGACTGGTCGGCGATTCTAATCTGACGTTGGTTGTATCTGTTGAATTCCTGAACCGCATCATTGAGGGATTCGCCGTGGAATGAGAGAAACCCGTCGGTCCAGCTCAGTTTGCGCGTCACATCGTTGGTGAGCATGTGATGTATGGACACCGAATTGCGATGCACGCTGGCCGCTTCGCCCGCGGAAACCTTGGGTGCCGTGGCCAACAGGGACGGATTCTCGAAGTTGGCCTCGGTGCCCGGCGCGCCCACGGCGACCCGGCCCTCCGCCACGAGTACGTCAACGTGCTCCGGGTCACGGATGCGGACCGAGAACTCCGTGCCCACCGCGCGCACCACGGTGCCGCTGGCCGTGACATAAAATGGTCTGTTGGCATCGTGCGCGACGTGAAACAACGCCTCGCCACGCGTCAGCATGATGTCGCGACGGGTACCCGAGATCCGGACGTTGATTTCGGTGTTGGTATTCAGATCGACGGTGCTGCCGTCCGCCAGCTCCATCTTCTGACGGCCACCCACGGTGGTCTCGTACGTCTTCCAGCCGAGGTGGTATGAGCCGAACCACGCGATCATGCCGGCGGCCGCGATCGCGGCGGCAATCGCAAACACCCGGCGGCGCTCCGGCATGGCCAGCTCTTCGGTCCGCCGGCGCTGCGTGCCCGGCACCGGCTGCAGACCGCGGGTGGCGATGGCACCCGGGTTGATTTTGGTGGTGGCCAACAGGTCGGCATCGATGGTGCCGTCCATGGGCCGCATGTTCTTCAGCAGATCGACGTGATTCCAGGCAACGCGCAGCCGGATGAACGCGGCCCGGTGCCGGGGGTCCTGGTCCATCCATTCCTGGAAGGTGTCCCAGATCTCAGGCGTTGTCTGTCCTTCGAGTCGGACCAGCCATTGGGCTGCGGCGTCGGAAATATCACTCGCTCTGGACATTGGCTCTCTTGCGCTTCCTGAAACGGTCGAACAGCATCGAGCGGCGTTCCGAGACCGGCTGATCGAACAATGCCTGCGCGCAGCGGCGCGCGGCCTTGGTCAAATGCTGCTCCACGGTATTCTCCGAGATGCTGAGCCGCAATGCGATCTCTTTCTGAGAATAGCCATAGACCTTGCGAAGCGTGAACACCTGGCGGCAGCGGTCGGGCAGGCTCTGGATGGCCTTGACCAACATTGCCAGCTCCTGGTGACTGTTCACGATCTCTTCAATCTGCTCGCCTTCATCGAGAACCTCCAGCGCCTCGAGATCCGCTACGAGCTCGATCGGCACCACCTGCCGATGTCGCAACCAGTCGAATGCAACATTGCGCGCGACCGTCAGCGCGAATGCGCGCACCGAGCGCACCTCGGGGTCATCACTGGCACCCGCTGTGAGCAACCGCGCGTAGACCTCCTGTAACAGCTCGTCTACGTCGGAGTTGTTTCGCGTGTAGCGATACAAACATGCGCGCAGCACGCCTTCAAACTCGAGCGCCTGCAGAAGATATCGTTCGTCATTTCTGGACAAGACCGGGACCTCGCGTTCATTCCCGTTGCCTTCCGTGAGGGCCGCCCGATTGACTGTGAGCCCCCGATCGGGCGACTGGTCCCTGTGTACTGCGATATTACGCCTGTCCCACTTGCGTTGCGCAACGGAAATATGCGCTGCGCTGCACTCAGCGCGACCGGCTGAAACACCTAACGGAAATTTCCCGCGGCCGCGTCTTCATATGTCAGACGGAAACGAACACACGATAGCCGCGGTCGGCTCCTTGTCAGGATCGGTAAGGTGACCGTGGTGAGACGCCCGCTGCGGTCGATGGTCTGCAGCGGGCGTTTGACTATGGGTGGTCAGCCAATATTTCTGATCACATCCGGTGTCATATTCAAATCAACACGCAGCCGTGCCGATGCAATCGGTGACATCGACGATGGTTGAAGCTTAGAGCGCTGCCAGGGCAAACACGCGCCGAACGTCAAATCCTCTGTGTCGGGCCAGAGCTGGATTTTACTGGCTGGAGCGCCGCAGTACGAGGTCTCGGTTGATGCGTTTTTGGCGCATTTTCCGCCCAGCGATCGGGGGTCACTGCCGTAAAGCCCGAAGCTGGCCCGATTTACGTAATAATCCCACCGGTGAGCCAATGGGCGGACAGACGGGAGACCCAGTTGCAGATGACAAGGCGACCGAAGGTCGTGATCGTCGGATGTGGTTTCGGTGGGCTGTTCGCTGCTCGCGCGTTGAGGCACGCGCCCGTGGACGTGCTCCTCATCGACCGTAGCAACTACCACCTGTTTCAGCCGCTTCTCTACCAGGTGGCGTCCGCCGCACTGGCGCCAGCGGACATCGCCCAGCCGATCCGCTTCATTCTGCGCGGACAGCCCAACGCACTGGTCATGATGGCCGAGGTTACGCGTGTCGATACGGCCGCGAAGTGTGTGTATGCAGGCGAGCACGCGGTCGACTACGACTACCTGATCCTGGCCCCCGGGGCCGTGGACAACTATTTCGGTCATCCCGAGTGGCACAAATTCGCACCGGGCATGAAGGCGGTCGAGGATGCGACCCTCATCCGCTCACGCATGCTGGCATCGTTCGAAATCGCTGAATTCGAGACAGATCCGCGCCAGCAGGCGGCCCACCTGGCTTTCATCATTATCGGGGGTGGGCCGACCGGGGTGGAGCTGGCCGGGTCCATCAAAGAGCTGGCCGTGGATGTGATCCCGAGGGACTTCCGGGTGGCCGACACGCGCAAGGCGCGGGTGATTCTGATCGAGGCGGGTCCGCGGCTGCTTCCGGCACTGCATCCCGATTCCTCGGCGCAGGCGCTCAAACAGTTGCACGACCTGCATATCGAGGTGTTGGTCGGGAAGCCGGTGACGGCTGTATACGAGGACGGCGTGGAAGCGGGCGGGGAGCGCCTGTACAGCTACAACGTGATTTGGGCCGCGGGCGTGAAAGCGTCACCTATTCTCGCCACATTGGGGACCGAGCTGGGCCCTGGTGGCCGCGTGAAGGTGCAGCCGGATTGCTCAATACCCGGCCAGCCGAACGTTTTTGTCATCGGCGATGCCGCGTTTCTCATCGACTGGAAGACGAACAAGCAGGTGCCGGGCGTCTCGCAGGGCGCCCTGCAGATGGGCCGGTATGTCGCCCGGGTCATTCAGCAGGACATTTCCAGTAATGACCCGGCCCAGCGGGGCAAGCTGCGCGCCGAGGGCTTCCACTACAAGGACCTCGGATCGATGGCCACCATCGGCAAATCCCGAGCGGTGGTGGAGATCGGCCGCCTGCGCTTCGGCGGCTTCCTGGCCTGGTGTGCGTGGCTGGCTCTGCACATCACCGTTCTCATTGGGTTCCGCAATCGCGTTTCGGTGCTGTTGTCCTGGATATACAGCTATTTCTTCTACGGCCGCGGCTCGCGCCTGATCACGAACTTCAGCTCGGAGCAGATGGCGGAGCTGAGCTCGGATACCATGAAGGGCGCGGGTGCCACGAAGCCGGCGGCTGCCGCGAAGCCGGCCACTGCCGAGAAGCGGTAGCCCCCGTCACACTTGGTTGCCGTGGCCGGCGCCCCCACCTATGGGCCCTGATGTCGAATCCTCCTCAACGGGAAATCAACGCACGCGTCGGAAGGGCAGGCTCACGATTGGCGACTCCGCCCGTGAGTCCCGGCGCCGCCGGTCCGGCAGCCGCCGGCGAGGGCCTGACGCTCCGCGGCTTCTTCAGCGTCTTCCGGTACAGCCCCCGCGCTGTAAAGCTGGTCTGGAGCACCAGTTCCGCTCTGACCATTTCGCTCGGGCTCCTGACCATCATTGCCGGTGTCCTGCCCGCAGGCGTTGCCTACGTTGGTTCGTTGATCGTTGATGCCGTGGTCGCGGCCATGCGTGCGGGCGGGGCGGATCCCGGCCGAGTCATCGAGCTCGTCATGCTCGAGGGCGTGTTGGTTGCATTCGGAGCCGCCACGCAACGGGGAATTTCGCTGTGCCAGTCGTTGCTGCGTGCGCAGCTCGGTCAGCGCGTCAATGTCATGATTCTCGAGAAGGCGCTGACTCTCGACCTGCAGCACTTCGAGGACTCGGAGTTCTATGACAAGCTGACACGCGCCCGGCGCGAGGCTTCCAGCCGTCCTCTCAGTCTGATCATGCGGACATTTGGTCTCGTGCAGAACGGGATCTCGCTCGTGAGTTATGCGGCGTTGCTGGCTCACTTTTCTCACTGGGCCGTGGCGGTGTTGCTGCTCGCCGGTCTGCCGGCATTCATTGCCGAAGCAAAATTCTCCGGCGATGCCTTTCGCCTGTTCAGGTGGCGCTCGCCCGAGACGCGCATGCAGATCTATCTCGAGACCGTCATCGGTCGCGAAGACTACGCCAAAGAGGTCAAGCTCTACGGTCTCGGCCCCCGCCTGTTGAACCGCTACCGCGATATCTTCCGGCGTCTGTACAAGGAGGATCGGGCCCTCACCATTCGCAGGGATGCCTGGGGATTCGGGCTCGGTCTCATCGGCACCCTGGCGTTGTACGGAGCTTATGCGTGGATTGCGGTCAGTGCGGTCCGGAGCCTCGTCACCCTGGGGCAGATGACAATGTACCTGGCGTTATTCCGCCAGGGTCAATCCGCAGTGTCGGCAATGTTGTCCAGTGTGGGTGGGATGTACGAGGACAACCTGTATCTGTCGACACTCTACGAGTATCTCGAAACTGAAGTGCCACCTGCCGCCGGCACCGTCAAACAGGGACCGCATCCTGAGGACGGCATCCGATTCGAGAACGTCAGTTTCCAGTATCCGGGGGCCGAGGAGGCGGCGCTGGAGCACATCAGCCTGCATCTGAAGCCGGGTGAAAGCCTCGCGCTCGTGGGTGAAAACGGGTCGGGCAAAACCACTCTCATCAAACTGTTGACCCGTCTTTATCAGCCGACAGCGGGGCGGATTTTCCTGGACGGCCAGGACCTGGCCGAATGGGATGAGAGCGCGCTGCGCCAGCGGGTGGGGGTCATTTTCCAGGACTTTGCCCGCTACCAGATGTTGGTTGGAGAGAACGTGGGCGCGGGTGACGAGCCGTATTTCGAAGACGAGCCGCGATGGCGCGAGGCGGCGCAGAAGGGCCGCGCGAGTGAGTTCATCGAAAACCTGCCCGGCGGCTATCAGACGCAGCTGGGCAAGTGGTTCAAGGATGGACGCGAGCTGTCAGGCGGGCAATGGCAGAAGATTGCCCTGTCGCGCGCGTTCATGCGGATCCGGGCGGATGTGCTCGTTCTGGATGAGCCGACCGCGGCCATGGACGCTCAGGCGGAGGCTGAAGTGTTTGAGCACTTCCGGCAGCTCGCTCGCGATCGCATCACCATTCTCATCTCGCACCGGTTCTCAACCGTGCGCATGGCTGATCGGATTGCGGTCCTCGACCACGGACGGATGGTGGAATATGGCAGCCACGATGAGTTGATGGCGCGGGACGGACGCTATGCTCATCTGTTCACGTTGCAGGCGCGCGGCTACAGATAAAATGTCTGTCACCGGAGTACGGCTGTCCGGTGTTGACAAGTGCAGGTCATCCTACAAAGATGAGCGCCGCCCAAAAATACACGCAAGGAGTGCGTTCTCATGGCATCAGATGAAAAGGATGACACCACCCCCTATGTTGTTTTGATGAATATCGAGGAGCAGTACTCGCTCATGCCGAAGAGCATTGCGGTGCCCAACGGCTGGAAGGTGGTCAAGGAAGGAACGCGCGCCGAATGCGGTGCCTATGTCAATGAGGTATGGACCGACATGCGGCCGCTGAGCCTGCGCAAGCACATGGCTGAGTTTGAAGAGCGCAAGCGGCAACAGCAGGCCGCGCAACAAGCGGCTCAATCAGCTCAGTCGGAGCAGCAGCAGGGTGAGCAGTCGAGCGCGACCTGACGGGTGACGGAAGGGACGTTCACGGGGACACTATCACGCGTCCCCGTGAACAGTGTGGAGTTATCCCTGGTGGTAGGCTTCGATCCGGTAACCGTCCGGATCAACAACAAACGCCGCGTAGTAACCCTCTCCGTAGTCGGCACGCAGGCCAGGCGCGCCATTGTCGCGACCTCCCGTGGAGATCGCCGCCGCATGAAACGCATCCACGCTTTTCCGTGAATGTGCGTCGAAGCAGAAGTGCAGGCCGGACTGGTCGTTCGCCGGCACTGGTTTTTTCGCGGCGTAGATCCAGAACTGCGCGGATTTGTCGCCGTATCCCAGCGCCCCGGCTGATTCACTCAAACATTGGTAACCCAGGGGCTTCAGGGCGGCATCGTAAAAGCGCCGCGCGGCGTCGATATCTTTCACGCCAATGGAAATGTGATTGATCATCGGGTCCTCCTTACAAAGAATTCGGCTTCGAGCACCCAGGTGTCCGGGCTCGCCAGTCGTTCGCCCAGCCAGCGAAATGAATCGTTTGTTCGCTCAACAAAGCTCCAACGGGTTGTCGTGCCGTTGAGATTGGCGCCGTCCTGCACGATGTTCTTGCCGCTCGCGCGTCCCATCTGGCGTGAGTAGCTCTGGCGCAAGGGGTCGCTCCAGATGATGTGCCAGGCATCCAGTCCAGGGTCGTAAATCCGAAGCGTGGTTCCATGGAAGAAGCCAGGCACTATCCAGACGTCCTGGATTGCGCGACCTTCGAGCACCCAGCCGGCGTGGATTTCGCCGCGGATGTCATGTTTTGTATTGTCCGCGCGCCGGATCCATCCAGTGAAGTTCCACTCTCCGACCAGCCATCCATATAACTCGAGGTCCGCGGCACGGTCGGCGGCGGGACGGTCAGTGTGAAGTGCCTCAATGAGCATGGCAGGGCTCCTGAAATGAGAAGCCCCACGTTATGGCAGGGGCCGGCCCCGGGGCTTGGGAAAAATTGCTAATCTCAATGGATGGCGGTTGCCTCACATTCTCTGGCCTCCCAGCTTCTGGCAGCGGGCACCGGGTGGTGTGTGACCGATGTCGTGTGCTCGGCGGGTCCGAAGGACCGGCCGTTTGAAGAACGGCACGACCGGATGGTGATCGCGCTCGTGACCCGCGGGACGTTCAATTACAGGTCAACGCACGGGTCAGCGGTTCTGGCACCGGGGTCGGTGTTGCTGGGAAACTCGGGCTCGTGCTTTGAGTGTGGACACGAGCACAGCAGGGGCGATCGCTGTCTGTCGTTTCAGCTCGCGCTGGAGATTTTTGAGCCGGTGATGGCGGCCGTGCCCGGCAATTGGAGCCGCGGTTTTACGGCCCCACGGTTGCCATTTCTGCCGGAGCTCCTGCCGCTGGTGGTTGCCGCGGAAGTATTACGGAACGATCCGGCGGCCGTCGATGAATTCCACGAATTGGCTTTGCGTCTGGCAGGCACTGTCTGTCGGGCGCTCAGCGATGATCCGCAGCCGCAGCGTGCACCCAATGATCGTGACAAGACGCGAGTGGCTGCCGCGTTACGACGGATTGAGCTCGATCCCGCGCGGAAGCTGCCGTTGAGCGAGTTGGCGGCAGACGCAGCGATGAGTCCGTTTCACTTCCTGCGAGTGTTTGAGCAGGTTGTTGGCGTAACTCCCGCTCAATACATCCTGCGGACCCGCCTGCGCCGGGCCGCGGTGGAATTGCGCGGCTCGACGGAAAGTGTCGCGACGATTGCGGGCGACTGCGGCTTCGCAGACCTGTCGACGTTCAATCGCCAGTTCCGGCGGGTAATGGGCGTCAGTCCCAACCAGTTTCGTGCGGCCGCCGTGGTATGAGTCGCGGTCGGCGACGCCCGTTACTGCCAGTGATAATCAACCGACACTGCGATGACGCGGCCGGTGCGTTGCTCTACGACCGGACTGTGAGCGGCGCTGCCGCGGATCTGGTTGATGGCGGCATCGACATTCAACAGCAGATGTTTGGTTACGAACTTGGTGGCGCTGAAGCCAACGCCGGCGGCGACGGTTCCTGAGTGGGGGATGTCGTAGACAGGATGGCCTGAAGCCAGGGACTGTGCGGGCGTGACGCCGTACACCGTTTGCAGGTAGTGCGTCGTGGCGAACGTGATTGACGGGCCCGCGAACATTACGAAGGTCTTCGAGCTCCCAGGCAGCGGTATGTACACGCCCGCGTCACCAACTGCTCCCTGCGATCCGCCGATGAATTGACGCGCGCTCACGCGCATGATCATCGGAAATTTTCTCGAGAGCACCCAGGACGCGTACAGTTTACCAACCGGCGCAGCGGAGATGTCGCCCATGCCTCTCAGGTTGGTGAGGTCGTCCTTCTCCTTCCTGCCGAAGTCGTAAGTGACACCAACGCCGATCTGATAGTGATCGCCCCGAAAGATGTTGTATCCGATGCCTTCACCCGTTGAGATGAACGCGATGTCCTTGTAGTGAATGTTTACGACCGGTCCGCCCTGCACCCTGCTGGCTCGTGAGCCGTCGTAAACCGGCTGAACTTCCGCAGCCAGACCCAGAACGGTGCGCCAGGTGGGCAGGTCGGGCTGGAACAGGCGAGCCAGGATGATTCCGCCGCTGTACTGCCATTCCTGTAGAGGGGAGGGCGTCTGTGCCAATACGGCCTGCGAGTTGCAGGCGACCAGGATGAGAGCCAGTACGGCTAGCTGCCGCGCGATTGCTGTGACTCTCACCGCCGTGTAACGCTCATCAATGCATCCACTCCCACAAGTGTGGCACCACAAATGTGGCAACAAAACCTACTATACCTTCAGTCTCATGAACAAGCTGATGTTCGGACGTCGCACAAAGCCAACAATTCGCAACATCAGGCAAATTACGACACGCTGATACAAACGCTCAGCTCGGGAAATAGTTCTAAAGGGAGAGGGCGGAGGCTTGGCCGTTATTTGGAAGGAGCTTCCTGCCGGGCCTTCTCGGCCCGCTGGTCGCGTCTCATCTGCAGATAGTCGATTGGCCGGATTTCGGTGATCTGGCAGCGCCAGTGTTTGACCAGGACCGCATCAAACCTGGCGTAGATGGTGTTTGCGGTCTGCGTGATTCCGATACGTTGGGCGAACTGCAGGTTCTCGCATGGCGGGCTCACGGTAATCAGCCAGGCGTCGTTTACGTTAGCGAACAGCACCACCTGGTACTGGGAAACCGATTGCCAGTTGTCGTAGTGGTTGAGCAGCGTGATGTGATCTACGGGAGCCTTGGCGTACCGCAGGTAACGGTCCAGCTGCTCCTGGTCGCGGTCGCGCCGGGGAATTCCAGAGCATCCGGCCGCGAGGATCGCGGCTACCAGCAACAGAAAAGGCTTCCAGTGACTCATCAGGGTGTGTGGGTCAATAATCCGACGGGGAAATTCTTCAGCGCGTCCGCCAGCCGCAGGGTGATGCGGTTGCCGCTCCTACTGGTAGGTATCGTCTGAGCATCGAACAGGTTCTTCAGGGGAACCGGTTCTGGAAATTCTTTCGGCAACTCGATCACTGTGTCGCCCCAGACAGTTTCGCCGAGTGGCGCATCCTCACGCTCGGGCCCCAGCAGCCGCAGATACAGCCGCGGCGCAATCGTCACTGTAAGCTTACCCTCGTGCCTTCGGGCAAAGGCACAGACGTTAGCCGCATATTCGCCGCTGACCCGCAATGGCAGGTACTCGCCGTCGCGGAATAAGGCCACGTGGTCGCGTCTGAACTGCAACACCTTCCACGTCACGAACAGCTTGCATCGCCCGTCCCGCATGCCGGTGACCAGTGAATCGATGAGTCCCCGGTCGACACAGGCATCCATGTCGATGCTCTCCAGCTCCGCCAGCATCCTGCGCCGCTGTGTGTAGTCCACGGGTCGGCGGTTGTCCGGGTCCACCAGGGAAAAGTCCCAGATCTCGTTACCCTGGTAGATATCCGGCACGCCGGGTGCGGTCAGTTTGCAAAGAGTCTGCGACATTGCATTCAACAGTCCATAGCGGCTGATACGGCGCTGGAATGCCGTAAAGTCCGTGAGGAACGTATTCAAATCACGCTGCTCCAGCAGCGCCCGTATGAACTGCAGCAACGCTTCTTCATATTCGGCGTTGACATTGGCCCAGCTCGTACGGGACTTGGCCTCGCGCGCGGCCTTGATCATGTAGCCTTCGATCCGTTCCCGGTACGCGTTGAGGCCTGTCTCATCGAGGTCTTCCATCGGCCAACTGCCGACGAGGGTCTGATAGAGCAGGTACTCATCATTGAGTGACGGCGCCGGCTGACCCTCCACCTCGCGCTTGCGCAGGCGATTGATCCGGGACCAGCGCTCGATGCTCTTACGCCAGACCTGCGTCATCTCCGACAGGACATTGATCCTCGCGCGCACGTCCTCAGAGCGTTTGGTGTCGTGAGTCGATGTCCCGAGCATCTCGTGGGGCCAGAATCGCGCGCGGTGCTGGGAGTCGGCGTGGAAGGCCCTGACAGTTGAGCCGTAGGCATCGGGCTCGCCGCCAACCTCATTCAATGACGTCAGTCGATTGAATCGGTAGAGGGACGTGTCCTCGACGCCCTTCGCGGTGATGGGTGCCGTAACCTGCTGGAACTTCATGGCGAAGTTGCGCAGTTGCCGCCGCAACGAATCCGAGGCTACAGGCAACTCCATCAGCAGTGCCTGCCGTATGAAGTCGAAGGCCGGAGCTTCTCCGGCCGAGCGCCGGCGACGCGCGGAAGCGATAGCCCAGTCGATATACCGCTTGTCTGTTTCCGAGGCGTTGTCGGTAACATACGTCCGGTAGACCGGGAAGCAGGCAATCACTTCGGCCAGTGACTGGCGCAGAATGTTGTAAGTCAGATCGCGCGTATGGCGGTTGGCCTGGGCTATCCGGGTGAGCATGTTGGCAACCACGCTCAGCTCCGAGGCGAGCGACCTGCGCAGGATCATGTGTTGCGCGTCGTAAGCCACGTTGGGCCACTCGAGTGACTGCTCGATGAATGCGTGATACACGCGATCCATGCGCGCTTTCGTGGCTGCATCCACCAGCAGGCGATTGATGACATTCGCGAAGTGATAGCCGGTCTCACCGTGAACGGGCCACGTCTGCGGTATGTGCTCGAATGAAGCGGTAATCTTTTCCGCGACGAGGTAAATCGGCAGATTGCGCTTTTGACCCGCCACACCGAAGTCCGGAGGATCGTTTGCAACCTCAGGCGCGGGAACGGCGCCCGGACCGGCCTCGGTCCCACTCGAGCCGCCGCGCAATGCAGCGACCCGGCTCTGGAGCCGATGAAAGTATTCCTGCGGATCCCGCAGGCCATCGGGATGATCGACGCGTAAGCCGTCGATCTTGCCGGCGCCGATCAGCTCAAACAGCAGCCGGTGTGTGTTCTCAAACACCCCCAGGTTCTCGACCCGCAGGCCGGCGAGGTCGTTGACATCGAAAAAGCGCCGGTAGTTGATGTCATCGGGTGCAACACGCCAGGAGGCCAGGCGAAAGGATTGCATTTCGAGCAACTCGTGGAGCGCGTCGAATGTCTCGCTGTTGCCCGGCGTGCCCGCGAAACTCTGTACGACACTCTCGATGGCTTCATAGACGGGCGGTTCATTGCCGCACAGCGCGACAAATCGACGCTTCAGGTTCTCTTTTGCTTCATCCCGCTGTGCAATCTGCTCCGCGGTGGGATCGTGACGGTCCGGGAGTGATGCGAAGCCGCGGCGCAGATTCTCCAGCTCGCCGCTGTAGGTTTTGGCGAGAATGCGATCGATGATGGCCGTGTAGGTCTTCGGATCGATGGGCATCCGATGCTCGTGATAGAACACGGCGAACGAGCCGAGCTCGCGCTCGAAGCGTAGTACCAGCTCGCCTTTTTCGAGGATGTCCCCGTACGGGCCGCCGAGCACCGGCACCAGCACCTTGCCCTTCAGGACGGGGTTGGCCGGATTCCACTCGATGTCGAAATAGTCCGCGTACTTCGAGGCTTCGCCATTCTCCAGGACGTCCATCCACCAGGCATTGTCCGATCCCATGATGCCGACATGGTTCGGCACGATGTCGAGAATGTGTCCCATGTTGTGACCGCGCAGCGCCGCCACAAAGGTCTCGAAGTCCTCGCGCGTGCCGATCTCGGGGTTGATCTCGTTATGATCGACGACGTCATACCCATGCAGGCTGCCCGCGCGCGCCTTGAAATAGGGTGAGCAATAGACGTGACTGATTCCCAGCGAGGCCAGATAGGGAACGATCCCGGTGAGGTCTGCGAACGTGAATGACTTGTTGAGTTGAACCCGGTACGTGGCACGCGGAATCTCGGCGATTGGGGCGGGTTCCGGATCGCGCACGATGGCGAGCACGGGCTCGTCGAGAACCCGCGGTTCTCCCGCTTCATCCGGGACAGAAGGCTCGAGGTCAGCCTCCAAGAGTGCCCCGCTCCAACAACCAGGTTACGCTCCAGGGCGCCAGCTCGTTCTTGGTCACAGTCTGTCGAATGTTGGGATGAGTGGCATAGATCAGCCGGCCCGCGGTCCGGCCCACCAGCCGCGCCGGCTCGTCGGCGAGGTTTGCGATGAGATGCAACACGGAGCCCTCCGCGAGTGCCCAGTCGACCGCGAAAGCGGCACCGGCCTCCAGCTTGCTGCAGGCTCCGAAGCGAATCTCCGGGATCAGTGGCATGATTTCCGCCCGGCGGATCATCAACAGCCGGTGGTACAGATCCAGCCAGTCCTCGTGTCCCTCCGTCTCGAGCCGGCTCCAGTCGAGGCATGCCGACTTCATGGTCGAAGCGTGGGTCGGATCGGGAATGGTGTCCGTGTGGGCGGGGTCGCGGAAGCGTTCGAAGTGTTGAAACTCCTTCTTGCGGCCTTCGCGGACCTTGGAGGCGAGCTCCTGCTCGAAGTCGCAGAAGTACGGGAAAGGCTCCGGGGCATTCCATTCCTCGCCCATGAACAACATGGGGGGAGACGGGGCGAGCAGCAGGACGGCAGTCGCGGCGCGCAGCGCCTGCGCATTCTTCACGATAGACCCGAGGCGCTCTCCGAAGGCGCGATTACCGATCTGATCATGATTCTGCAGGAAGATCACAAAGGCAGTGGGCGGCAGATGAGCGCTCGGCTCGCCGCGCGGCTTTTTTTCGAACCCCGAATGCTCGCCCTGATAAACAAAGCCTTCCGCGAGGCTTCTGCAGAGCTTGGCGTGCGGCTGATCGGCGTAATCCGAATAGTAGCCATCTTTTTCGCCGGTCAGGATCGTATGCAGGCAGTGGTGCAGGTCATCGTCCCACTGCGCATCGTATTTGTTGCTGCGCCCCGGAGCGCCCAGGAAGTGGGACTGGTTCGCGCCGTTTTCCAACACGAGGTAGAGGTTGCGATCGCCGCCGGCATAGGCGCGAGCGCTTTCCGCGATCTCCGTCATGATGTGCTTGCGGCTGTCGTCGATGATGGCGTGAACCGCATCGAAACGCAGTCCGTCGAGATGAAATTCCTCGAGCCAGTACAGGGTGTTGTTGATGTAGAAGTCGCGAACGGGGCGGCCGTTCTCGCCATCGAAGTTGATGGCGGCTCCCCAGGGCGTATGGTGCCGCTCGGTGAAGAAATGGGGCGCGTACATGCCGAGGTAGTTACCCTCGGGCCCGAAATGGTTGTAGACGACATCGAGCATCACGGCGAGGCCACGTGCGTGAGCTGCGTTGACCAATGCCTTCAAGTCGTTCGGCGTGCCGTAGCCGCTCTCAGGCGCAAACATCAGCACCCCGTCGTAGCCCCAGCCTCGTTTGCCTGGAAAATCAGCGATGGGCATCAATTCGATGACCGTGACGCCCAACTCAACCAGGTGATCCAGTCGAGCCTGGACTCCGGCAAACGTACCTTCGGGGCTGAACGTCCCGACGTGCAACTCGTAGACGACCGCTTCGTGCCAGGGCCTGTTGGTCCAGCCGTCGTCGGTCCATTCGAACTCGGTTGGATCAATGACCTGGCTGGGACCATGGACGTCCTGGGGGTTCAGGCGGGATGCCGGATCCGGGACTTCGTTTTCGCCATTGATCCGGTAGCGGTACAGTGATCCCGCGCGTGCTTTGTCGGTGATGACTTCGAAGAAGCCTGCATCGTCCTGAGCCATGGGGAGCATCTGCGCTACGCCCCTGCCATCGTCCAGTGACAGGTCTACCCGGCGGGCGCCAGGTGCCCACAACCGGAATCGGACCTGGCCATCATCCGTGAATTCTGCCCCGAAGGGCATGCTGTGGCGTCGCTGTGTCACCGGTATGCGGTCTCTCGCAGCAGGGCCAGGGATCTGCCCTGTAGTGGGTACAACGTGCCGGCTTCGTGTCGGCGTTGCTCAAAGGGCCGGACTTCCGCGGAAGTGTCGAGCACCGTCCACCAGGCTTTGTCTGTCAGAAACTGAGGCAGGACGAAGGGAATCTCTTCGTGATGGGCATTGAAAAGGAGCATGAAGTTGTTGTCCGTCACCGGTCGTCCGCGCTTGTCGCTACGCTCGATAGCTGCACCTGCAAGATACACACCCAAACAACGCGCGAAGTGCTGATTCCACTCCATCTCGGTCATTTCATCGCCCTCAGGCGTGAGCCAGACAATTTCCTTCAGGCCTTCCGTATTGATGGCATTGGCGCGCAGGAAACGACGGCGGCTGAATACGGCATGGCGGCGCCGGAAATCGATCATGTGGGCCACAAACTCCTGGAACTGCTGCTGCTCGTCATCGAGCTGCCAGTTCACCCAGGACGTTTCGTTATCCTGACAATAGGCGTTGTTGTTGCCGTGCTGGGTCCGGCCCAGCTCATCACCGGCCAGCACCATGGGGACGCCCTGGGACAGGAGCAGGGTGGCTATCAGGTTGCGCTTCTGCTGCCGCCGCAGCTTTCCGATGACCGGATCATCCGTGGGGCCTTCCACGCCGCAGTTCCATGAGCGGTTGTCATTGCTGCCATCCCGGCTGTCTTCACCATTGGCCTGGTTGTGCTTCTCGTTATAGCTGACCAGGTCCTCCAACGTGAAGCCGTCATGAGCCGTGACAAAGTTGATGGAGGCGTGCGGTTTGCGCCCGCTGGCTTCATACAGATCGGAGGATCCGGTGAAGCGGCGGGCGAAATCCCCTATGAGTCCCCCATCCCCCTTCCAGTAAGCCCGCATGGTGTCGCGATACTTGTCGTTCCACTCGTTCCATCCGGGCGGGAAATTCCCAACCTGGTAACCACCGCTGCCGATGTCCCACGGCTCCGCGATCAGCTTTACCTGCGAGAGCACCGGGTCCTGCCCGATGGTGTCGAAGAACGACCCGAGCCGGTCGACATCAAACAGCTCGCGGGCCAGCGCGGATGCCAGGTCGAAGCGGAAGCCGTCGACGTGCATCTCCAGCACCCAGTATCGAAGGCTGTCCATGAGTAACTGCAACACGCGCGGGTGCTGGAGGTTCAGGGTATTGCCGGTCCCGGTGAAATCCATGTAGAAGCGCGGATTGTCCGGCACCAGTCTGTAATAGGCGGCATTGTCGATCCCACGAAACGACAGCGTGGGACCCATCTGGTTGCCTTCGGCGGTGTGGTTGTAAACCACATCGAGGATCACCTCGATTCCCGCGGAGTGCAGGGTCTTCACCATCGTCTTGAATTCGCTCACGCGCCCGGTGGCTGAAAAGCGCAGCTCGGGCGCGAAAAAACCGATCGTGTTGTAGCCCCAGTAGTTGCGCAGTCCTTTCTCGAGCAGGTGCCGGTCATCGAAGAAGGCATGCACGGGCATCAACTCCAGCGTAGTGATGCCGAGTCTCTGCAGATGCTCGATCACGGGAGCCGTGGCCAGTCCTGCGTAGGTGCCCCGAAGTTGTGGGGGCACTTCCGGATGTCGCATCGTCATCCCACGCACGTGCGCTTCATAGATCACAGTGTCGTGCCAAGGTACGCGCGGCGGCTTGTCGTCGCCCCAGGTAAATGCCGGATCGATGACGCGACTTTTTGGCGTGCCTGCCGCGCTGTCGCGTTTACAGAAGGACAAATCGGTCTTGCTGCTGCCGACGCGATATCCAAAATGCGCGTCACTCCACGTGATGTTGCCCTGGAGGTGCTTGGCGTAGGGCTCGATCAGGAGCTTGTTGGGATTGAAGCGATGGCCCCGTTCCGGAGCATAGGGTCCATAGACCCGATAGCCGTACAACAGGCCCGGACGCGCTTCGGGAAGATACGAATGCCAGATCTCATCCGTGCGTTCACGCAGCTCGATGCGCTGCACTTCGTGCCGGCCGCTCGGATCGAAAATACACAGCTCGACCTTGTCGGCATTGGCCGAGAACAGCGAGAAGTTGACACCTTCACCGTCCCAGGTCGCGCCCCGCGGATAGGGTTGTCCAGGCCACACGGCCCGGATCGGCCGTGTGTCAACCATGGCCTGTTGATCCATTACTGGGTGAAGGCGATGAGGGCGCGCAGCGGGATGGGCGTCCAATCCGGCCGGTTCCCGAGCTCATAACGCGTCTCATACAGGGCCTTCTCGACTTCAAACAATTTCAACAGCGGCAGCACCTCATCCAGTGATTCATAGATTCCGGCCGGGCGGGCGATGGAGTCGTACGTGGCAATGAAGGTGCCGCGGACATCGTGCTCCCATTTCTCGACCAACGACTCCCAGCGTCCGCAATCCTCGGCGGTTTGCACCGAACAACGTTGCATCGCCGTTTTGTGAGCATAGGTAAACGAGCGCAACATCCCGGCGACATCGCGCAAGGGCGAGTGCTTGATGCGCCGCTCGGCCAACGGTCTGGCCGGTTCGCCTTCGAAGTCCACGATGATGAAATCGTTGCGTTTCAGGAGCACCTGGCCCAGGTGATAGTCACCGTGATGACGAGTCTTCAGGCCCTGCGGTGCATGTGGCACCGCTTCTGCGATCCGCGTCAGCAGCGTGTCACGGCGGGACAGCAGGAACTCGGCTTCCGAAACGATCGCAGCAGGCAATCGCCCGACGCGTTCGGCGAGCATCTCGAGTGTCTTCTGTGCCTCCGCGTGCACATTCTTCAGCCATGCCGAGACGTCTTCCGGTCGGATCGGCTCCGGTGAGAACGCTTCGTCATCGCTCGGGGTGGCCAGTGCCCGATGCAATTCCGCGGTTCGTGTTGCCAGGGTCTTGACCAACTCGAGATAGGCTCCATGCGCATCCTCAGCCATGGCCACGTCGGTGCGCCGCTCCTCCAGGAAGCGGACGAGATAGTTGACCGTGTAGTCCCAGCCATCGCCCTGGTTCATGACGAAGGCCTGCAGCAGGGCCAGGGTGACGACCCGGCCATCCGGGTTCTTGTATTCGGCCGCCCCGGCCACGGGCACGATGTTGGGAAAACGCACGACTTCGGTGAGATACCGTCCGATCTCCAGCTCCGGGTTGATGCCGGGCTGCAGGCGGCGATAGAACTTGAGGAAGAACATCTCACCGACGCGCACCGTGGTGTTGCTGCTTTGGCCCGCGGTCTGGCTGATGTTCAGCGCAGTTGCGGGATCGCCGCGCAATTGCGCGAACATCTGCGTTGGGGACAGGTGCACGATGCCACGATCGGTCTTGATATCCGCGCTCTTGCCGATGCCTTCGACCACCGAACGGCAGAAGTTCTCGTCTGAGGTCGCATCGGCGAGAACGCCAACAGTTGCCTGACGACGAACCCGCGCGATGGCGCCTTGCTGCAGCTTCTGCCAGCGGCTCTCGTCCGTATCTTCGTAGGCAATGGCGAACGGCAGGAAATAAAGTGTCCGGCTCGAGTTGCTTTCGACTTCAAACACGCCGGCCAGCCAGCGGCCGTGCTCCGTCTCCCATTCGCCATTGTCGCCGAGGTTGGCACGTTTGATGGGCGTGCCCTTGCCGGCATACCAGCGCTGGGAGGCGATGTACTTCGGAGCGACGATGGTTTCGAGCTGTTCGCGCAACTTGGTGGACAAGCCCATGCGCCAGTTCGCAACCCGCTCGGGGAAGAAGCTGGTCCAGCCGTCGAAGAGCACCAGGAAGGGCAGGTCTTCGCGCAACATGCGCTCGTCGTGCCACGCGGGCGGCTGGGCTTCCTTGCTCAGGCGGAACCAGTAGAAGCTGTAGCCCTGCAGGGTCAACAGGTATGGCAGATCCCCCACGGGCGGGAAGGGCGTACGTCCGACCAGTTCGATGGGAACGGTGCCTTTGAATTCGGCAAGATCGATCTCCACGGGCTGAGCCGAGCGCGCCAGGTTGCAAACGCACAGAATGACGTCGCCGTGAAACTCGCGCAGGTACACGAGGACCTTGCGATTGCCCGGGCGAATGAACCGCAGGGTGCCGCGGCCGAATGCCTGCGACTCCTTGCGGACCTGCAACATCCGCTTCATCCAGTTGAGCAGCGAGGAGCGGTCGCGGGTCTGCGCCTCCACGTTGACTGACTCAAACCCGTAGATCGGGTCCATGACCGGTGGCAGAAACAACTGTTGAGGATCGGCGCGGGAGAAGCCGGCATTACGGTCCGGGCTCCACTGCATCGGAGTTCGGACACCGTTGCGATCGCCCAGGAAGAAGTTGTCGCCCATCCCGATTTCATCGCCGTAGTAGATGATCGGCGCGCCCGGCATGGACAGCAGCAGGCTGTTCATCAGCTTGATGCGCTCCGGATCGTTCTCCATGAGCGGCGCGAGGCGGCGACGGATCCCGAGATTCAAACGGGCGCGCGGGTCGGCGGCGTACATCTTGTACATGTAGTCGCGTTCCTTGCTGGTAACCATTTCGAGGGTGAGCTCGTCGTGGTTGCGCAGAAAGATGGCCCACTGGCAGTTGTCCGGGATGTCGGGCGTCTGCTCCATGATCTCGACGATCGGATGGCGGTCTTCCTGCGCGATGGCCATGTACATGCGGGGCATCAGCGGGAAGTGATATGCCATGTGGCATTCGTCGCCATCGCCGAAATAATCGCGCACGTCCTCCGGCCACTGGTTCGCTTCCGCAAGCAACATGCGATCGGCATATCGATCGTTGATGACCTTGCGGATGCGTTTGATGACGTCGTGGGTCTCGCGCAGATTCTCGTTGTTGGTGCCGTCCCGCTCGATGAGATACGGAATGGCGTCCAATCGCAGGCCGTCAACACCGGTGTTGAGCCAGTACTCCATGATGTGGATCACGGCCCGTACGACGTGGGGATTGTCGAAGTTCAGATCAGGCTGGTGACTGAAGAAGCGATGCCAGTAGTAGCTCTTGGCGACCGGGTCCAGCGCCCAGTTTGAAATCTCGGTATCGCGGAAGATGATCCGGGTTTCCGAGTATTTGTCGGGATCGTCGCTCCAGACGTAGTAGTTGCGCTTGGCTGAGCCGGGCGGCGAGCGGCGGGCGATCTGGAACCACGGATGTTGATCCGAGGTGTGGTTGATCACGAGCTCGGTGATGACCCGCAGCCCGCGGCGATGCGCCTCGGCGACGAAGAGCTTGAAGTCCTCCCGTGTGCCGTACTGCGGGTGGATGTTGTGGTAGTCGGCAATGTCATATCCGTCATCCTTGCCGGGGGACGGATAAAAAGGCAGCAGCCAGATGGTATTCACCCCGAGCTCCTGGATGTAATCCAGCTTCTGGGTGAGCCCCGCGAAATCGCCTATGCCGTCATTGTTGGCGTCGAAAAACGCTCGGACGTGCACTTCATAAATAACAGCGTCCTTGTACCAAAGAGGATCACTTGCAGGCAGTTGATCCACCTGTGCGTTCATGGAAGCCCCTCGATCGTCTGATGAAATCGCCTGCGACGGTCCATTAAAGCAAGGACTGTGCCCATGCTGAAGAGTCCCCAGGCAATATTGCGTCGCGATTGCGAACTATAAGAAGTAGTCGAAGTCCCGTTCGGAGCGGATCCGGCGCCGGATCCGGAAAATGTGCGCGGGAACGCGGCCGGGATCCAGCGACACGAAATTGCGTGGCCCCTGCCACAGGAAGCGCGCGCCCGACAGCAGATCGTGCACCTGGAACGTGCCGCTCTCAGGCAGACCCAGGGTCTGCAGGTCGAGCTGCAACCAACCTGCCTGGGTATGATGCGGATCGACATTCACGACCATGAGGACCGAATCGCCGTCCTGCCTGGTTTTGCTGTACGCCACCAGCGTGTCATTGTCAGTGCCGTGAAACTTCAGGCCACGGTCGCTCTGTAATGGGGCGTTGTCGCGGCGAATTCGATTCACCAGGGCGATGAAATCCTTCAGGCTCGACGGGTCGTCGCGGTTCCACTGGCGGATCTGGTACTTCTCGGAATCGAGGTATTCCTCTTTGCCCGCCTCTGTCGGCCGGGCATCCATCAGCTCGAACGCGGGTCCATAGATGCCGTAGCTGGCACCGAGGGTGGCCGCGAGGACCAGGCGGATCATGAATCCAGCGCGGCCACCGTATTGCAGATACTCGGGCAGGATGTCCGGCGTGTTGGGCCAGAGGTTGGCGCGAAAGAAGTCACTGACCGGCGGCTGACTCAACTCGGTGAAATATTCGATCAGCTCGTGCTTCGTGTTTCGCCACGGAAAGTAGTTGTATGACTGGGTGAAGCCGAGTTTCGCCAGCCGGTACATCACCTTCGGACGGGTGAACGCCTCGGCCAGGAAGATGACATCGGGACGCAGCTTGCGGATCTCACCGATCAAACCCTCCCAGAAGGGAAATGGCTTGGTGTGCGGATTGTCCACGCGGAAAATCCGCACTCCCTGGGAGATCCAGTATTCGACGACAGTGCGCAACTCGTTGGCGAGGGCCTCGCCGGCCTCCGACTCGAAATGAAACGGATAAATGTCCTGGTATTTTTTCGGCGGATTTTCGGCGTATTGAATGGTCCCATCGGGGCGCTTCAGGAACCACTCGGGATGCTCGCGGACGTACGGATGGTCAGGCGTCGTCTGGAACGCGATGTCCATCGCGATTTCGAGGCCGTGCTCGCCGGCGGCGGCAATGAGCTGTTTGAAATCCTCGAGCGTTCCCAACTCGGGATGGATCGCCTTGTGCCCGCCCTCGGCACCGCCGATCGCCCAGGGACTGCCGGGATCTGCGGCGGAAGCCTTGGGGTTGTTGTTGGGTCCCTTTCGTTCAGTCACCCCGACCGGATGAATGGGCGGCATATACAGAACGTCGAAGCCCATCGACGCAACGTACTTCAACTGCTTCTGAACGTCGCGAAACGTGCCGTGTTTGCCTGGCGCCGTGCCCGCCGAGCGGGGAAACAGTTCGTACCAGGTTGAATACCGGGCGCGCTCCCGGTCCACCGCGACTTCGAACGGTTTGTCCCAGTTCAGGACAATGTCCGGATCCGGATAACGGTATTCCAACTCGCGAATGGATTCGGACTGTGTCAGCGCCATTCGCACTTCCATGTCGCGGCGGGTGTCACCGACCGAGGCGGCCCATTCCCGCAGGCGTTGTGCGTCGATGCCGTGTGCGCGCTCTGCCATGCTTTCCGCGAGCAGCACGCCGGTTTTGAGATCGACGTGGATGTCCTGTCGAGCCTCGTACTTTTTCAGGATTCCGCGCCGCCAGGATTCGAGGTGATCCACCCATGCGGACACTGAATACTGGTAGCTGCCCAACTGCTGCACCGTGAATTCGGCTCGAAACCGATCGTTGCCGATGGGTTTCATGGGGACTTTGTGCCATTCGGTGGCGCCGTCGTGCCGGTACATCATGAGCGCGGTCACCTGATCGTGACCGTCGGTGA
>Ga0207641_10000115_pt1 | contig 118497 bp, 115 predicted proteins | sample KBSSwiS62_FD_184306 | JGI IMG/M metagenome (GOLD analysis project Ga0207641, IMG submission 184306) | Switchgrass rhizosphere microbial communities from Kellogg Biological Station, Michigan, USA - KBS Switchgrass S6-2 (SPAdes) (version 2) | ecosystem: Host-associated > Plants > Roots >... | reverse complement strand
CCCAGGCGATCGTCCGCGAGGGCATGAAGTCGGTTGCCGCCGGCATGAACCCGATGGACCTGAAGCGCGGCATCGATCTCGCCGTCACCAAGGTCGTCGCCGATCTCAAGGCGCGTTCCAAGCCGGTTGCCGGCAATAACGAGGTCGCCCAGGTCGGCATCATCTCCGCTAATGGCGACACCGTCGTCGGCGAGAAGATCGCCGAAGCCATGGAGAAGGTCGGCAAGGAAGGCGTGATCACGGTCGAGGAAGCCAAGGGCCTCGATTTCGAGCTCGACGTTGTCGAAGGCATGCAGTTCGACCGCGGCTATCTGTCGCCTTACTTCATCACCAATCCGGAGAAGATGGTCGTCGAACTGAACGACCCCTATATCCTGATCCACGAGAAGAAGCTGTCGAACCTGCAGTCGATCCTGCCGATCCTCGAAGCCGTGGTGCAGAGCGGCCGTCCGCTCCTCATCATCGCCGAGGACATCGAGGGCGAAGCGCTGGCGACCCTGGTCGTCAACAAGCTGCGCGGCGGCCTGAAGGTCGCGGCCGTCAAGGCGCCGGGCTTCGGCGACCGCCGCAAGGCTATGCTCGAAGACATCGCGATCCTGACCAACGGCGAGATGATTTCCGAAGATCTCGGCATCAAGCTCGAAAACGTCACGATCAACATGCTGGGCACCGCCAAGCGCGTCTCGATCGACAAGGACAACACCACGATCGTCGACGGTGCGGGCGCTGCGGACGCGATCAAGGGTCGTGTCGAGGCGATCCGCAAGCAGATCGAGAACACCACCAGCGACTATGACAAGGAGAAGCTCCAGGAGCGTCTCGCCAAGCTTGCAGGCGGCGTGGCCGTGATCAAGGTCGGCGGCGCGACCGAAGTCGAGGTGAAGGAGCGCAAGGACCGCGTCGATGACGCTCTCCACGCGACCCGCGCGGCTGTCGAAGAGGGTATCGTCCCCGGCGGCGGCACGGCCCTCCTCTACGCCACCAAGGCACTTGAGGGCCTGAAGGGCGTCAATGACGACCAGACCCGCGGTATCGACATCATCCGCAAGGCGATTGTCACTCCGCTGCGTCAGATCGCTCAGAATGCGGGCCATGACGGTGCGGTCGTCGCGGGCAATCTGCTGCGCGAGAATGACGAGACCAAGGGCTTCAACGCCTCGACCGACGTGTATGAGAACCTCGTTGCCGCCGGCGTGATCGACCCGACCAAGGTCGTGCGCACCGCGCTGCAGGACGCGGCTTCGGTCGCCGGTCTCCTCATCACCACCGAGGCGACCATCGCCGAGCTGCCCGACGACAAGCCCGCCATGCCCATGGGCGGCGGCATGGGCGGCATGGGCGGCATGGGCGGCATGGACTTCTAAGCGACATCGTCGTCACGAGGTTGGCCGGTCAGTCGACCAGCATCCACAGAAGGGCTCGGGAGCCTTCCCGGGCCCTTTTTTTTGGGCTCCCCGCCGTTCAGGGGATCCGCGATTTCCTATCGCGCCGTGGCCGCCCCAGCCCGAGTGGTTCATGTTCCTTGATTGCGGCGCGAGGTCTCTCGCTACGCATGGATCGCGAAACCGACGCGACCGCGCCGCTCCGTCTCGCGAGTCGACTATGACCATGGCAATCCCGGACGCTTAAATCCCCAGGCAGCCCAATGGTCGCAGCTTGCCTCAGTAGCCGGCCGAATTGGCGGGACGGAGGTTCAACGCCACACCGTCATCGTTAACGGCCATGACCATTTTGCCCGGTGAAAGCACGTACAGTGCCTCGCTGCGATGGAGTGGCCTCGGAATCTCGTTTTGTCCGTCCATGGCCAGGATGAACGTATCGTCCACCAAACGAAGCGTGACATCCTCACCGGCTTCGTTTCTGATCACGACATCGTCGGTGGTGATCGAAACGAGCGGTCCCGTCACCGGCCGCCGGCTACCGGGCAGATAGAAGCGAATATCCAAGGAGAGCCGGAAACGGTTCGCCGAGCGGTTTCGCATGCCCGAATGCAGCATGCTGCCAACGAACATCAGTACATCGCCGACCCGGTAATCCGCTCGAGCCCAGGCCTCCGGAGGAGCGAAGTCCCGATCATGCCAACGCTCCGCCACGACGCCGTTGCGATGCGAACCAGGAACGATGGCGAGCCCCCCGACATCCGCATCGACGTTCTCGAGAGGGATCCAGCAGGTTACAAAATCCAGCCCGGGCAAACCCTTTCCATCCTGGTGACGCAGCGAGAATGCGTCTTCGCCACGCTCCTGCCGGGGCGGTACGATGCGATAATAGTCCGAAGAGGTCAGCCATTCCGGCTTCTCGCCGGTCAACTCGCTGAAGAAGCGGATGATACCGGGATGTTCGACGAACGTCTCCCAGGCGCGAGCTTCCCGCAAGCGTGGATAGCGCGAACTGGTCACACCATCGTCGATTTCGATGGGGGTCAAGCCATTCCACACGGCCTCGCTGGCGCCGGGAGGGAGGAGATCACGATCGCGAAGCTCGGTGATATAGAGGTTGCGCAACTGGCCGACCGCCTCCGGATCTAGAACATTCCGGAAAAACCAATAGCCTTGCTCTCGCAAGATCGACATCAACAGAGAGCGGTCGCCCAGGGCGTGGTTAGCGTCATTCAGCTGTTTCATACCAAACAGCTAATCCTGTAGCTCGAATCTTTCAATCTGCTGTCGCCTTCGCAGTCGCGTATCGCTGAAACGGCAGCGCCGGCTGGATACCAACCAAGGGATGCGGCGGCTTACTGTTTTTTATCCGCTGACGCGTCTTGCTTGACCACCTTTGCATAAACCTCGCGCGCCGTGGCGGCGGCAGGAAAACCGGCATAGCCGGCCGCTTGATAAATCGCCTCGTCGATTTCTCTGGGTGTCAGACCATTCGCCCGAGCTATTCGGAAATGATATTCCAACTCCCCGCTGGCGCGCAACGCCATGAGAATGCCCAAGGTCACGAGACTGCGTTCGCGCCTCGTCAGCCCGCAGCGCGCCCACAGCCCGCCAAAGGCGCCGTCAATCACAAGCGTGCCCATATCGGGTGCGACATTCGGGTTGTCCGGCGCAGCCGGGCGCGGCGTGAGCAGGCCCTTGATCATCTGATCGGCGACCTTGGCGCCAGCCGCCCGGATCGTATCGCGATCAGGCTCGCTCGCTCCGTCACTCACGCGGGGAAGGCAGCCCGGATCTCCATGAGGGACCGGGGGCGGCGCGAGCGGCTCCGCAAAAGAAGGTGGCGCAGCGGCTCCCGCTACGAGGAGGCTCAACAGGCTCGCCCATCCCAGGATCTTCATGACACCCTCCCTCTATGGTTTTAATCCGGCGATGCCCGGGCTACCGATCTGCACCGGCCGGCACAAGTTGGAATTGCCCTTCGCCGGCCTCGGCGGCGCGCTGGCGCCGGGTAGCCTCGCTCTCATGTCGGAGACGCTTTCCCGCCGTATAGAGGAAGATGGCGGCGATCGGCGCGAGCACCACGCCACTGAGCACGCCCAGACTCAATGATCCGCTCAGCGACGAGATCTTGCCGCTCCAATAAGGGCCCATCCCCAACATCGTTATGAGGATGAGCATCGAAAAGCAGGCCGACCCCGTGCCTCGCATGCGTGGCAGCATCAGATCTTGCACCATGGCCCCGGTCCCGCCGCTATATAGACTCTGCATCATACCGACCATGAAGAATGCGGACAGAAAGACGGACGGCTCGGAGGTAGTGAAAGCGACGATAGCGACCGGGATCTGTACGGTTACGGAAATTAGCGCCATCCACATCGGCGCACCCCGATCGCGCAGCTTCCACCTGTCCACCATCGCGCCCCCGGCTATGACCCCGATCAGCCCGCCGATCATCGTGACCGCTCCGAGACCGACCCCCGCCGCCGATGCTGTCATGCCGAGGTTTCGCATGGCGTGGGGCGCCGCCCAGAACATCAATATGCCGTTCATGCACGTCGTCAGCGCGGCGCCGACAAGTGCCCTGACATAGACGGGGCACCCCAGAGTGAGCGCAAAGGTCGGCGGATCTCGATAGCGCAGTATCTGCACCCAGGAAGCGATCGAATATCCCCCCAGCCCGACCGCTATCCATTGCGGCCAATCGCTGGTGACAATCCCAATCGCGCCGGCGGCCGCTATGATGATTGCGATCAGCTTCAGATGGGCGACCATCCCCGCGGCACCGCCTTCCCTCCAGATCGTAAAAAAGGAGAAGGGAGGCAGCGATGCAGAGAATTCGCGATATACCAGCTTCCCCAAGGGTTGCCGCTGCAGCGCCGGTCGCGCTGGCTCCTTGAGCAGGAAGATGAGCAAGGCGACCAGGAGGCCAGGAACACCAGCGACCAGGAAGCCCACCCTCCAGCCTGAGATCCCGCATGCATCCGCCCCCCAAGCCTGGCAAGAGGTGGGCCAGCTCTGCAAGATGAGGCCGCCGATCCACAGGGCGACCGAGGAACCGAGCATGATGCCAGCAATATAAACGGCCATCGCCAGAGCGCGTCGCCGACTGGGGAAATATTGGGCAATGAGCGAATGGCTGCAGGGGTTCGACGTCGCTTCACCGAGACCGACGAAGACGCGCGCCGCTGCCAGCTGCGCGAAGTTCGCCGCGAAGCCCGACAGCGCCGTCATCAAAGACCAGAGCGCCATTCCGAGCGACATCAGCGACGTCCGCGATACGGCGTCCGAAATCCTGCCGATTGGAATGCCGACCATCGCGAAGAAGGCGGCGAAGGCCGTCCCGTACAGGAAGCCGAGCTGATGATCGGCAAGACCGAGGTCGCGTTTTATGCTCTCGGCGAGGATGGAAATGATGTGCCGGTCCGCATAATTCAGAAGTGCGGACAGCGTCATTATTGCCAGGGCATAATAAGCATATGGCGACGCCTTGTCGCTACGCTCCTCACCCGCCGCATTCATATTGACGCCACCCGTGCACAAAGCGTTCCGCGACGCACCGGTCCTTCTGTCGGTGTCCGCCGGGCTTCGGCATCATGGCCGGCGATCACATTTCCCGTGACTGCATCCCTGTCTGTCTCCGGTCGCCTGCGAGGCAAAACGGACACACACTCGTCGGCCGGTAACCCGACCCGCGAAACACGATAATGACCCATCTTCTGGCTCTCCTCCCGATATTGGCCGCAAAGACGGCAGCCGATCTCACCGCCAGAACAAAGCTGGCCTGTCGGCTTCCTTTCAAAATCAACGGATAGTGCGCGCGCCCTCCCCACGAACGAGGCGGCCGGGACGCGCGCCTGTATCCTCCCCGTTGCGCGAAATGATCTCGCCTCCCACCATCGTCGCAACATAGCCCTGAGCGCGCTGACGTAGCCGCCTGCCGCCTGCCGGCAGATCATAGGTTACGGTTGGAGCCGCCAGCGCGAGACGGTCAAAGTCGATTACGTTGAGGTCCGCTCGCAGCCCTGGTGCGATCGCGCCACGGTCGGTGAGCCCGATCGCGGCCGCCGTCTCTCCGCTCAGCTTGGCGACCGCGGCTTCGACCGGAAGTCTATCGCGGTCACGATCCCTCGCCCAATGCGTCAGAAGATGCGTCGGCTGACTCGAATCGCATAAGATACCAAGGTGCGCGCCTCCATCGCCGAGCCCCATCACGGTATGGGGATGACGCAACATACGGCCGCAGACATCGAGCGATCCCCCGGCATAGTTCGAGGTATAGCGGGCCAGTACAGCTTGCCCTTCGTCCTCCAGCAGGAGGTCGTAAAGCAGCCCGAGCGGATCGATGCCGAGGCGGCGCGCTCGCGCGCTCAGGAAGGCTTCGGGCCCCGGCTCGTAATTGGGCCGATTGCCCAGAGCAAATGTCCGATCGAAGTCGAAGCTGGTCCTATGCGGTTCCAGATCGGACAGAATAGAACTGCGCAGCCGCGAATCGGAGAGCAGCTTCACGCGCTGGCCGAGCGGAACCGCGGCGATCTCCCGATAGGCAGATGAGCGCGCAAGCGGATTTTCACTCAGCTCGAGGCCCATCAATGCTCCAATCAAACGGTCGGAAACCTGCGCCAGAACCGGCATTCCTCGGGCGTTCAAGCCCTCGATCCAGCGCAATATGTCCAGCCACATGTCCGGTGTGCGATTGCGCTGCAGCAAGGATACCGACATCGGGCGGCCGCCTGCTGCGCACACGCGGCCAAGCATCGCCATCTCCAGTTCGGGGTCGTCGAAGTCGGATATGAGCTGCAACACGCCGGCGCCACACTCGCCCACGGCGCGAGCGATCGCGGTGAGCTCCGCCTCAGCCGCCGACAAAGAGGGCGTCAACCGGCCGTCGCTCCCCTTGTGGTTCAGGGTGCGCGAGGTGGAAAAACCGATTGCGCCCGATCGGATGGCATCTTTCACCGTTCGTGCCATCACGGCGCTTTCGGCGTCGGTGGCGGGCTCACGATCAAATGCCCGCTCACCCATTGCCCAGACGCGTATCGGCGCGTGGCCCACCTGAACCGCGACGTTGATATTGAACGATCGCGTGTCGAGAAAATCCATGTAGCTGCCGAAATCGTCCCAGCTCCACGGCAGCCCAGTGGAAAGCACGACCTCGGGAAGATCCTCGACTCCCTCCATCAACGTTACCAGGGCCTCGCGATCCTGCGGCCGGCACGGCGCGAAACCCACCCCGCAATTTCCCGTCAGCACGGTCGTCACGCCATGATCCGACGAAGGCGCCAGAGTATCCTCCCAGGTGACCTGACCATCATAATGGGTATGGATGTCGACAAAGCCCGGCGTTACCAGAAGACCCCGGGCGTCGATCTCCTCGGCGCCGCTCGGCAGCGCCCGGCCGACCGCCTCGATTCGACCCGCTGTGATCCCAATGTCCGCCTCCTGCAACGGTGCACCGGAACCGTCCGCGACCGTCCCGCCGCGGATCACGCAGTCATAGTGAGGATGCGAAGAACGAGTCATGTCCGGGCTCCTGACAAATGGACATTCTGTTTTCTTATCGTTTGTCGGGCCTCGTCGATATGAAGATCTGACCAAATGGCCATCGCCATAATGTGCAGCGAATATCGAACCGGCCCCACGCGACAGGTCTTAAAGGGCGGTGCCGAGGTTCATGCACTGCACCTCCTGGAAGGCGCGGATGCCCTCGACGCCGCGTTCGCGGCCGATGCCGCTATCCTTGTGCCCCCCCGACGATGCATTGGCGCTGTTGAGGAAAGCGTTGACGTTGATCGTACCGGTCCGGATCCGCCTGGCGACGGCGAGCGCCTGCTGTGCGTCTTTGCCGTGGACATAGCCGGAGAGACCGAACCGCGAGTCATTCGCCATCGTGATCGCATGCTCGATGTCCCGATAGCCGATGACGCATACGACGGGCCCGAAAATCTCGTCCTGCGCGGCCGGATTGCTGTTATCGGGCACGTCGAGCACGGTCGGCTCGAAATAAAAGCCGGGCCGGTCGACCCGCCGCCCCCCGGTCACTATGGTCGCGCCCGCGCCCACGGCGAGCCGGACATAATCCTCGCACCGCCGCGCCTGCGCTTCCGAAACGACCGGCCCCAGCGAGGTAGAAGGATCGGCGGAGTCGCCGATCTTCAGCGCCATGACGCTTGCCTTCATGGCTTCCAACACTTTCGGCTTGTCCGCTTCGGGCACGAAGATCCGCGTGCCGAGTACGCAGCCCTGTCCGGCGTGCGCCATGCAAACGCTCGTGGCCGCGTGCACGGCCTGATCGATCCGATCGGGGAGGTAGATCTGCGCAGATTTTCCGCCGAGCTCGAGATGGACGTGCTTCAGGGTGGCGGCCGCCTGTCCGGCAACCATCTTGCCGACGGCTGAAGAGCCGGTGAACGTCACCATGTCGACCGCAGGATCGGTCGTCATCAGCATCGCGCCTTCGGCACCAGCCTCGGCCAGGATGCTTAGCACGCCATCGGGCAAGCCCGCATCTGCCGCAACCCTGCCTATCCATAGAGACGAAAGTGGCGTCGAAGGGCTCGGACGCAGAACGACACTATTCCCTGCGGCGAGTGCGGGGAATATCTTCCAGAGGCTGATATAGACCGGAAAGTTGTAGGCGGAAATCGCCGAGACCACGCCCACCGGCACGTAACGCCGGATGCTCTGGAGCATGCCGCCCAGCGGGCTGACCCGCTCCTCAAGGGTCAATGGGTTATCCTCGATTTCAGGCAGGCGTGAGTAGAGGTCCAGCATCGCTGGCATCTGATCGAGCGGCGCATCGACCTGGAAGTGCAGAACCGGCGAACTCACCGGTACGCCCGTTTCGGTGACGATCAGCGCCTTGAGTTCGTCGACCCGTCGGGCGAGCGCGGCGTGGAAGCGGCGCAAAATGGCAATGCGCTCCGCCGCTGGCCTGTCCGCCCAAACGCCGCGATCAAAAACATCGCGCGCGTCGGCGATCGCCCGGCGAAACTGGTCGAGCGAGGCGCCGGCGAACTCGACGGTCATCTCACCCGACGAGGGGTTTACGACAGCCATTCTCTCGCCGTCCCCGGGCGCGAGCGTCCCGCTGACAAGCATGTCGGTCGGCCAGTTCGGCGCAGTGACGATATGAGGCGCGGTTGCCATGACAAACTCCTGAGCTATGCTTGCGTGCTACCATCGCCGCCGCTTCTTTCGGCAATGCGCACTACCACTTTCCCGGGCCTGCTCTGGTTGAACAAACCCCATATCGCGTCGGGCACCTGCTCGATGCCCTCCCGCACGTCCACGGCCGCCTTCATGGCGCCCCGCATGAGAAGATCGGCAATCTCAGCCTCGAACGCAGGTCGCAAATGCTCGTTGCCGACATGGCCGAAGCCCAGGAGCCGCAAGCTCTTGCCCATCACCGCCCACAGGACGGGTGGCAGATTGTCCACTCCGGGCTTCTCTTGGCTCGCTTCATATATCGACATGAGGCCACAGATGAGCACGATCCCGCCGCGCGACATGAACGGAACTATTTTGGCCAGCATCGGGCCACCCACATTATCGAAATAGATGTCCGCCCCATCAGGAAGGGCCCGTCCAAGCTGATCGAGAAAATCGGGGGCGTGGCGGTCGGCCACTGCATCATAGCCGATCTCCTGGATAAGGTAGTCGCGTTTTCCCCCGCTCGCGATGCCGACCGCCCGCCCGCCTCTCGCCTTCACCAGCGTGCCGACGACCGACCCCACCGCGCCGGCAGCGCCGCTGACGAGCACCGTCTGCCCCGGCTGGACGCCTCCCACGACGGAAAGACCTACGAAGGCGGTAAAGCCGGGCAATCCGCCGATCCCCAATGCGTTTTCCGGTTCGCCGAGCGCCGGGTTTACGCGGCGCACCGCGTCGCCGCGCGACACTCCATAATGCTGCCATCCGAAACGGCCCTCGACGAGCTCACCGACTGCGAAGTCCGGATGCCGGCTTTCGAAGACTTCCCCTACTGCCGCACCCGGAATGGTCGAGCCCAAAGGCAGGGGCGGCACCGCCCCGCCCAGAGCGCTCCCATCGATATGGAGGCGGTTCATCGGATCGATCGACAGAAACAGGTTGCGAACGAGGAATTCGCCGTCCTTCAGCTCCGGCGCTCGATAATTCTCCACAGCCAGGTCCGCCGGGTCGAGGCGGCCTTGGGGGACGCGTTGCAACACCACTCGCCGGCCCGATGGGCGCTCCACCATCACTCTCTCCCACCGCGGCACATGGCCGCCGACCACCGTGCGCGGTGCCGTCAAACCTACAGATTGTAGAGCTGCTTGGCACGCCCCCCGATAATCATGTTCTTTTCGTCCTCCGGCACGCCCTCGAACAGTCGCTCGATCGTCTCCTGCGACTCCGGAAAACTGGTCTCCGAATGGGGGTAGTCCGACGACCACATGATGTTTCCGGCACCCGGGTAGTTGCGCATCAGGATACCGGGGCGATCATGGATGAAAGACCCGTAAATGTTGCGCTCCCAGAAATAGGTCGGCTCGTGCTCAAGCGGACTGTTCGTCCAGTAACGCTGCTTGCGCCATGTCTCGTCCATATAGTTGGCGGTGAACGCGAACCAGCCGACGCCGCTCTCCACAGAAACCAGCTTGAGCTCCGGGAATCGCTGAAACACGCCCCCGTAGATCATGATCGAGATCGGCTCCGCCATGCCGAATTTGGACATGACCAAATCCGACAGAAACCATTTCGGCTGGTTGAACCGTACCACGCGGTTTCCGAGGTGAATCGTGATCGGCAGGCCGAGATCGCAGGCCGTCTTCCAAAGCGGATCGAATTCCGGATCGGCGTAGCTGCGTTCGCCGTTCACGTCCCCGGTAAGGGCAGCGGCCTGCGACGTGGCGCCGTTCAATTCGAAGAACTTGCTCATCGGAAAGGCTGGGATATTGATCGCTTTCAAGCCACGCTTGGCGCAATCCCGCATCATCTCAACCGCTTCATCCACGTCCTGAGTGGGCACATAGCCGACCCCGATGAAACGCTTGGGCGCATGCTGGCAAAAGTCCGCCAGCCATCGATTATATGCGCCGAAGCTTTCCTTGTAGAGTTCAGGATTGGAGGTGCCGAGCGGCCCCCCACCGAACAGCACTGCCGCATCGATCCCGTCCTGATCCATATCCTCAAGCCGAGCCTTTGGCATCCAGCCGCCGGAACGCGCGTCAGCGACCCGGCCGTGCATCTTGAAATCGGAGCCCTGGCGCCCCGCTTGCGCCCCGATCAGATTGACCTTCTTGCGCTTCCCCTCGAAGACCACATAGTCGCAGTCGTCCCCGTGCTCGATGCGCGGAGCGAACTCGCGCAACTTCGACGGCAGATATTCCGTCCACATGTCCGCTGCCGGATTCACATGGGCATCTGCATCGACGATCGGGGTTGCGATGCTTTGGTCAGCCATGGCCAGTCTCCTCTGCGACCTGATTAGCCCCGGCATACTGCACTTATCAAATATCAAATCGCATGGGTTTGATACCGTGAGCTAGATAAGCGGGTTTGACCACACGCGATTTCGACCTCGATAAGGGACGGATCGTCCGCTCGATCGAGAGCCACGCTGCTGAGCGCCGTCCGCAGCGAAGTGCCACTCAGATCGGCACCGATCGTCGTCACAAGCGTGATCACAAGGAAGAGATTGCGTCGCTCATCCTGATAAGGATACGGCCTGCCATGCGACCGCTGCGCGCCTCGACCATCGCGTCCGCAAAATCCTCGAGCGCATAGCTGCGCGCGATGGGCGGATGCAGCTTGCCCTCGCGGTAGAGCGCGAAGAGCGCTTCGATATTGGCCTCCGCGACATCCGGTTCGTTCTCCGCGAATCCGCGGACGTTCACCCCCACCATCGAGGCTCCCTTGAGCAAGGCGAGGTTCGCCGGCAGCTTGGCAATGCCGCCTCCCGCGAAACCGACTACCAACAGCCGGCCCTTCCATGCCAGCGATCGGAACGCCGGCTCCGTCATCGCGCCACCGACAGGATCGAAAACAACGTCCACCGGTCGCCCGCCATTGGCGTCCCTAAGGTCGTCCCGCCAACTGGGCGAGCTGCTGTCGATAACCGCATCGACACCGGCCCGCCGTGCCAGATCGCGCTTCTCTGCCGTCGAAACCGAGGCGATCACTTTTGCACCAAGCGCCTTCCCGATCTCGCAGGCAGCATAGCCGACCGCGCCACCTGCGCCGAGAACCGCCAGCGTCTGGCCAGCCGCAAGCTCCGCGCGCTGCACAAGGGCATGGTAGCTGGTGCTGTAGCTCGCCAGCAGAATCGCGCCTTCCTCGAAGCTCATCGTCGGGGGCAGCGGGCGCGCGGCCGCGGCCGGAACGATAGACGCCTCCGCGAAGGCGCCGACGCCCGTCTCGGCGCAAACTCTTTCCCCGATCCGGTGCTCGGGCACACCTGCTCCAACCGCCTCGATCACCCCGGCATGCTCACTGCCCGGCACGAACGGGAGCGGCGGCTTGATCTGATAACCGCCCTCGGCGGTCAGCACGTCAACGAAGCTGATCCCGGCCGCCTTGACCCTGAGCCGAACCTCGCCCGGCCCGGGCAATCCGGGATCGCGGTCCACCAGCCTGAACGAGGAGGGAGCGCCGAACCCCTCGACCAGCACGGCGCGCGGTGGCGATTTTGACTGCGTGCTCATGATCGACCTTCAACCCTCCGTCAGATATTGTCCCGCCCCGCAAGGTTCCGAGAGCGGCGCGCCGGCGCCGGCTGTATCCGGACGCAGCCACCTCTAGAGCGAAGTGACCGCGCGGGGCTTCGGCCACCGCATAAGCAAAATCAAGCGCCCGTTGGAACATCATGTGACGCTCGCGGCCCTTTCGCGGCGGAAGCGAACCACCGGGAAGCCATAAGTTGGTTGTTGACGAAGATATCGAGCGTCCTCATGGATGGAGGTCGAAGTTCAGGCGCGAGCGCTCGCCGAGGCCGCAGCGTCGATCGGCCAGGAGACCGTCTCGCGATGCAGCGCAAACAGTTTGACCAGATGGCGGAAAGGCTCCGCAATTGGGGCCGCTGGGGCACCGATGACAACCGAGGGACCTTGAACCACATCGATGCCGCAGCGATGATGCGCGCAGCGGCGTCCGCGACAATGGGCAAGCTGTTCAGCTTGTCGCTCGAGTTCAACCGTCACGGTCTGCAACTGCCGACGAGCGGACGCATCAATCCACAGCTTTACGTGACCGCGCTCGACAAGGTGCTCGCCGCCGACCACCCCGCTTCGCGCTATAATGACGATGTTGCGACGCTCGCGCTTCAAGGCGCCACGCATTGGGATGCTCTGAGCCACGTCCACTATGATGGCGTGCTGTATAATGGCCACAAAGCGTGCGACGTGCTGAGTGTCGAAGGCACCGCCGCTCTCGGTGTCCAGCATCTCGCAAATCCCGGCATCCTCTCACGCGGCGTCCTTCTGGACATCGCGCGCTTGAGGGGCGTCGAGATGCTTTCCGGCACCGAGGAGATCACGCCCGACGACCTCAACGCGGCGCTCGTCGCGCAGGGCGTGACGATAATGCCGGGCGACATTCTTCTAGTCCGCACCGGCAACATGCGCCGGCTGGTCGTGTATAATGATCGTGTCTTGTTCAACCAGCATCATCCGGGCCTGACGCCCGAATGTGCCGAGTGGCTGTACGACCACTGCGTTGCGGCCGTCGGAGCCGACAATCAGGCGGTGGAGGTGATGAACGCCGAAGCATTCGGCGGCGAGATGGCACTTCCGATGCACCAACTGTGCCTGCGCGATATGGGGATGCCGTTCGGCGAGAACTGGAACCTCGAAGCACTGGCGGCTGATTGCGCAGCCGACGGCAGGTTTACCTTTCTCCTTTGCGCGCCGCCGATAGGATTTACCGGTGCAGTCGGCGCTCCGGTAAATCCGGTAGCGCTGAAATAGCCAGCCTTATCGCGATTTGCGTGTCGAAGCTTTGCATCCCAAATCCTTGATGTGCGCCGATCCGGGATCCGGCAGAAGACGACACGACCGACCTTAGGCCGGCATCGCATCAGCCCGGCGCAGCCATTGACACAGCTTGTCGAGTCTACCTTTATATCCGACTTGCGTCGAACTTGAGGTCTTAACGAGACCGCTGTCGGACGCTGCTCGCTTGCATGCGACACGATAAGGCGAGGGAGAGGTCGGGTGGCGATTTATTTGAGCGTTGAGGAAGCTCGCTCACGTCGGGGGCTACGGCTGGTCGTGACCGCGCATCTTCCCGGCCTTTGGAGCGAGGCGGCGAAGTCAATATTCGACTCCAAGAACATTTCCTATCGCTTGGTCGAGCAGGTCGTCGGCGGTGAGAATCTCGCGCTCAAAGAGTGGACGGCGCAGACATCGGGCCCCTGCGCGGTCTATGAAGACGAACGCCCGCGCGCGACATGGATCGAGCAACTATACTTGGCTGAGCGGCTCGCACCAGAGCCGCGGCTGATCCCCTCCGACATGGAGGATCGCATCACAATGTTCGGCTTGTGCAATGAGCTCGCGGGCGAGAACGGCTTCGGATGGAACCTGCGGCTGCGCACGACGCACAAAATGTTGGACAACCCCGCTCTGGCCCCTTCGCGGAAGAAGCTCGCTCGCGACCTCGCGGGGAAATATCTATATGATCCCACACTGGTCGAAGGCGCGCGCCTGCAGATGATCGGGATCGTCGAGCGGCTGCGCGACCGCCTGGCGGCACAGCAGCGGGCAGGGCGCCGCTATCTCATTGGTCAGACACTATCTGCACTCGACATTTATTGGGCTGCCTTTGCCGGTGCAATCGACCCGCTGCCGCCTCATCTCTGCCCGAACATGCCCGAAGATATGCGACAGAACTACACCGATCCAGAACTCAAGGCGATCGGCGGCGACGCGCTTTTTGCGCACCGGGATGAGATCTATAGGGAGCATTTGAAGCTCCCGATGGATTTCTGACCGACCCATCCTCATCGGGGACCGTCGATGCTCGATCTTTATGCATGGCCGACACCGAATGCCCACAAGGTTTCGATCATGCTTGAGGAGATCGGCCTTCCCTACAAGGTGATCGGGATCGACATACGCGCAGGCGATCAGTTCGCACCCGAGTTCCTTAGGATCAGCCCGAACAACCGCATACCGGCGATCGTCGATCATGACGCCCCCGGTGGTCCGCTGCCGATTTTCGAGTCAGGCGCGATCCTGATGTATCTTGCCGAAAAGAGCGGCCGGTTCTGGTCGACCGACGCCCGCAAGCGCTACGAGGTCGCGCAATGGGTAATGTGGCAGATGGGCGGTCTCGGTCCCATGCTGGGGCAGGTCAGCCACTTCAAATATTTCTCACCCGAAAAGCTGCCCTACGCGATCGACCGCTATTTCGCGGAAACCAAGCGCCTGTTCGGCGTACTGGAAAGGCGTCTCCGCGACCGTGACTTCCTCGCGGGCGATTATTCTATCGCCGACATGGCAAGCTATTCATGGACGACGCTCCACGAATATCTCGAAATCCCGATCGAAGACTATCCAGCAGTTCAGCGATGGCAGGCGCGCATGGCGGCTCGTCCCGCCGTCGAGCGCGGTATGGCACTGCTTCTCGAGAAGCGCACCGTCGCCGCCCAGCCCATGGACGAGAAAACCAGAGAAAATCTGTTCGGTCAGGCGCAGCACGAGCGCCGGTAACCGCTTGTCCCTACGCAATCACCGGTCGACCGAAATAGCGCGCTCCGGACACATTGCGGCCGCTCTTTCAGCTTGGCCTTCCTCGCCCGGAGGCACCTCGAAGGGCTGCATACGGTTGTAGCCGAACTCGTCCAGCTCGAAGATTTCGGGCGCATAATTGAAGCACATCGCGTGCCCCTGACATTTTGCGTGATCCACCGTGACCTTCATCGGACCTTCCTGTGCGATCACGAAAGCGTGGTCGTGTCGACAGCATCATTCTGCGTTCCACGAACCAGGCGGCCAGGCAATGCGCCGGTATGCTCGCCCCCCCGATATGTAACGACCCCCGACTTGATCGTGGCCAGATAACCATCGGCAGCCTGGGCAATTCGGCGCGCGCCCGTAGGAAGGTCATAGCGGACCTCGGGCCGCTTGAGACTGACCTGCTGAAGATCGATGATATTCAAATCCGCGATAAGCCCTGGCCGCAGCAGTCCGCGATCGACCAGACCGACCGCCGTTGCCGCATCCCAAGTCAAGGCCTTGACGATTTCCTCGACGGCCATGCGCGCCCCTTCGCGGTCGCGCGCCCAATGGCTGAGCATGAAGCTGGGATAAGCGGCGTCACAGATCAACCCGTAATGCGCTCCCCCGTCACCAAGCGCCACGATGGTATGAGGATGCCGCATCATTTCCAGCGTCGTATCGAGATTACCCGCGTGGTAATTGGTGACGGGAAGATAGAGCATCGTCCGCCCGTCCTCTTGCACCAAAAGATCGTAGGCGAGCTCCCACGGCGATATTCCTTTCGCCGCGGCTATCGAGCCGAGAGAGTTTGAAGGGGAGGGCTCATAATCGAAACCCTCGCCGTGCACATACATCTTGGCGACCATACCGATCAGCCACAGAACATGCCCATTCCCGTGCTTGGCGGTTTCTGCCAGAATCCTGGCCCGTCTGGCCGGATCGCGCATTGCCCTTACCCGTTCCTCAAGAGGCAGATGTTCGATTTCCTCATAGGATTTGCGGAACGAGAAAGGGTTGAATGAAAGGTCCAGCCCGAAGCTGAGCCCCACAGCGCGCGCGGCGACCTGGCCGCGTATCGTGACACCGTCGGCGTTCGCGCGCTCGATGAGATCGAGCAGGCGACGATATCCCTCCGGATAGGTATCCTGCTGAACGAGAGTGAAGGACAGCGGTTTCCCGGCCGTTTCTGCCATCCGCCGCATCGTCTCGAATCCGCTCATGTCGCCATAGGGCAGGCCCGGAAGATCCGCTATATACTCGATCACCCCGGCTTTAGACTTGCGCAGACCGCGCGCCAGCGCCAGCAGTTCGGCTTCCTCCGCGGTTTCGGCTGGAGCCAGACTGCCATCGAGAGCTCGATGCGCCAGAGAATGCGATGAACTGATTCCGATAGCGCCCGCAGCCATCGCCTCTTCGACGACCGCCGTCATTCGCGCCAGATCATCGACATTGGCAATCTCGCGGTCCGCTCCACGCTTTCCCATCACATAGACTCGCACGCAGCCATGAGGGAGCTGGGCGGCGAAATCGATGTCGCAGCGCCGCTTCTCCAGCACGTCGAGATAGTCCGGGAAGGTCTCCCACTCCCAATGCAGACCCTCGGTCATCACCGCTTCGGGAATATCCTCGACGCCTGCCATAACCTTGACAAGCAGCTCGCGCTGGGAGGGCTTGCACGGCGCGAGACCCACCGCACAATTCCCCATTATCACCGTGGTGACGCCGTGCTCGGACGATGGAACCAAGCGATCATTCCAGAGGACTTGTCCGTCATAATGGGTGTGAACATCGACAAACCCGGGTGTGATCGCATTGCCCCCGGCGTCGATTTCCTCCCTGCCCGGTTTCTCGACCACGCCGACCGCCGTGATCCGGCCTCCGTCGATCGCCACATCGCCGCTCATGGGCGGCGAGCCTGACCCATCATATATCAGTCCGTTGCGGACCACCAAGTCATGCATGAACACTCTCCATATCCCAGCGCAGCGGCAGCGAGTCGACGGTGTAGACCATTCCGGCGTGCATCTCCGGCGCGCAACCCTCGTCAATCGTGAATGTGGGAATCCGCGCAAGCCATTCGACGAGCAGGTTGCGAATCTCCAACCGAGCCAGATGGGAGCCGAGACATCGGTGAATGCCGGTACCGAAAGTCACCGCCGGGATCTTGCGCCCAAGGATGATCTCGTCGGGCGACTCGAAAACCGCCGGATCGAGATTTCCCGCGGGCAATAGCACGTGGATATTATCACCAGCCTGCAGTTGCGCCCCATTGAGCGTCGTGTCGCGCGTAACCCTACGCAGCACGGAACTGACGGCATAGCGCCGAAGCATCTCCTCGACGAGCGCTGGGACAAGCGCCGGGTCCGAGCGGACGCGCTGCTGCAGCGGCTGATCGCGGGCGAGATGGAGAAATGTGAACGACATCGCGTTGGTCACGGTGTCTAGCCCGGCATTTGTCAGCAGCAGCATATACCGCTGAATTTCGTCAAGCGTCAGCTCGCGATCACCTATTCGGGAATCAAGTAGCTGGCTGACCATATCCGCTTCCCGCTTCTGCATCCGCGCGGCAATCAGCGGATCCAGGAAACTGTCGAGTTGCTCTTGCCAAATCGCGAAACGCTCGTCGGCCTCACCCGCCAACAAAGACGCTATGATAAGGCGCCGAATCTCGCTCATATACTCTGCCGGCAAGCCCAACATTTTCATGAAGATGAGCACCGGCAGTGGCTCGGCCACGGCAGCAGTAAATTCGCAGCGCCCTTGGTCAGCCACCTTATCGATCAGTTCCAGCGTAAGACTTCTGATCATCGGTAGCATCGCGTTCACCTGCTTGGGCGCAAAAGCCGGCAGCAGAATATAGCGATAATCATAATGTTCGGGCGGATCAGACGTGATGGGCAGCATTGCGGCTTGATTGAACAGCCGACTTGAAAAGGTTTCGGGATCTTGCGTCACCTGAAAGATCGCGTCGTGGGACTGCACGACCCAATGGCCACCATAGCGGGGGGTGAAGAACACCGCCGGCGCCAACGCGCGCAGCGTCTTCAGCCCTTCATGGGGTTCGGGATGAAGCAGCGGATCCTTCGCGAAATCAAAATCGAAGACCCTGCTTGGCGGCACGTGGCGAGGGAGCCCAAGCTCAGCTAAAGTGGCCACGATTCTCTCTCCGATTATCTTTTCGGAATACACCGCCTCATGTTCTTCCTTGTCAAGAACAAAGGGTGGTCGCTGCCGGGCCCGGGTCGTCCGGACTTGATCCTTCGGCGCATCGGGACCGCGAAGTTTCAACCACTGCGGCAGCCTAGCTTGTCGGCCGCCAGAGCCGGAAACGATCAAGGATGCCGGCCTTGCCGTTCGGCTCCGCCTCCCACCCACCTCGCCTTTGAGGTCCGCATCAACTAACTAATGCAACCTGACCGGTCGTCGTGGTCTGTTCAAGTACATATCTATAGAATCAGGTAATTACCTATAGAAAATGCGTGTCATTTAGAGTATTTGATGTCTATATGCAGAACGCTCGGAGTACTGATACCGGATCACGTTCCGAACATCTGATATGGGACGAGTGCTTCGATCAGTTCGCCGCTGACGGGCGTGCACAATTGCCTTGGCATTCATCCTGCCAAGCGGGAAAACCCATCGCGTCGGAACAATTTCCGACTTGCTTGCACAATATCCGCATGCCGCAGGAAGCGGAGGTTTCGTGGCATACCGAGGGCGGAGTTTCGGGGCTTGACCGATTGCCACTCAGCTGGGATTCATGAGGCGGAGCGGCATCGTGCGTTGCGAGCCTGGGCAACCGTGCCGGATCTGCCACCACGAACTGCAGAGCACAGATAAGGCGTGCCGGGCGCGATCCCGATCAACTCGGGGCTCGCCGGTAACAACGCGAGAGGGTGAAGTAAAGCCATGTCACGACTGGTCTTTGCCAACGCGAACCTGATCGGCTGGGGGGAGCGCCCGCCTTGCCGGGCGACCGTGGTCGTTTACGGCCAGACCATCGAGGCAGTACTTGAGAGCCCGCCCGTCGCCTCCTCGGCCGATCGTTTCGTTGATCTGAAGGGCCGAACGCTCATGCCCGGAATGGTACTTGGCCATTTCCATGCGGCATACCGGGAGTTGGGCTCGGTGCCCGCCCCTTTCGGCCTCGAGGCGGTGCCCGCGCTGCACGCAATGCGCGCGGCCGCACATTTCAGGATGGCGCTGGATAGCGGCTTCACAGGGGTCATCGGCGCCGGGGTGCCCGACGGGATAGACGCGGCCATGAAGGCAGCGATCGAGGAGGGTTCCCAGATGGGGCCCCGTATCTTTGCGTGCGGACATAATGTCGGAACAACGGGTTTTTCCACCGATGGCAGCTTTCCCTCCCACTGGGAGATTGGCGCGAATGGAGGTGTGCGGCGGTGTGACGGCCCCGAGGGGTTCCGCAGAGCCGTGCGCCAGGAAATCAAGGACGGCGCGGAGATCGTCAAGCTGTTCCTGACGGGCGGCCACGGCTCGACGGCTCCAACGGAGCAGTGGGAGATGTCGCTCGACGAACTGCACATGGCGGTCCGGACCGCGGCGGAGCGCGGCGCGAAGGTCCGCGCACACACAACCGGCCGGGAAGCGATCCTCCACGCGATCGAAGCCGGGGTCCACATCATCGATCACGCCGACGGCCTGGACGACGACTGTATCGAAAAGTGCGTGAAACATGGCACATTCGTCGCGCCCAGCCTGCTTTTCCCGCGAACGATGATGCGAAACGCGGCGGGCAGCGCCTATGCGGAAGGCATGCGCGCGGATTATTCCCATATGGTCGCGATCCTGCCGCGGGCCAATGCCGCCGGCGTCCGTCTCATCCTGGGCGACGACCACGGCGCGATGGGCATGCCTCACGGAGACTATGCGCAAGAGCTGGAGCTTTACGTCCAGGATGTGGGCATCCCGCCACTTGATGTGATCCGCTGGGCCACCAGAAACGGCGCGGCCGCGATGGGCCTCGCGGACAAATGCGGGACTATCGAGCCGGGCAGGTTGGCTGACCTGCTGGTGGTGGATGGTGATCCCGTGAACGACATTTCCGTCCTGCGAGACCGCAGCAAGCTGATGCTCGTCATGAAGGGCGGGGTTGCGTGCAAGGACGAGTTGGACCGGATCGGTGCCGTGCCCGAAGCCGCGCGTCCGTTGCTTGCAACGGCGTGACCGGGTGCCATCCGGCGCTTCGTCGGCATTTTCGCAAACGAGAGAACGGAAGGACACAGCGTGACGAAGGAGCATATGGCAGCGATGATCAGCGAATATTGCCGCGCCGAAACCGCCAAGGACCGGGCGGCGTGGTTCGCGCTGTTCGCGGATGACGTCATTCACGAAGATCCGGTCGGCTCGCGTACCAATATCGGCATCGATAATCTCGCTTCGATCTGGGCCGATGTGGAGGGATATGACGTCAAACTCGAGCAGGTCGCCCCGATCATCGCCTGCGGCAATGAGGCGATCGCGATGCTGCGGGCGGAAGTCGGGCCGGGGGAAAATCGATTCGTCCTGACGCCGATAGTCAATAATTTCGTGTTCGGTGACGACGGCAAGATCAAGCGGATGCGCTCTTTCCATTCGCATGCGTGAGATGGCGGAGCACGCCGACGTTCTCATTGTCGGCGCAGGGCCTGCCGGCGGGGTTGCCGCTCGCCGCCTCCAGGACGCGGGATTGTCGGTCGTCGCGCTGGAACAGGGCCGCTGGTTGGATCGCTCTGAGTATCCGGGGGACAAATGGGATTGGGAGCTCTCGTCGGGCGGCGCCTGGTCACCCCTGCCAAATGTGCGCCGTGCAGATGCCGACTATCCGATCGATCAGGACGAGTCTGACGTCACCGTCATGAATTACAACGCGGTTGGTGGCGGGACCATCCTCTACAACGCGATCTGGCCCCGACTGCTGCCGGCGAACTTCCGCACCAGAAGCTTGTTCGGCATCGCGGACGACTGGCCGATAACATATGAAGAGCTTCAGCCCTTCTACGAAGAAACCGATCGGCAGTTCGGCGTTTCCGGACTGGAGGGCAACCCCGCCTATCCGGCGGGAGCAGGACCGACGCTGCCGGCGCTGCCGTTCAATGAGGGGGCGATGCGGGTGGCCCGCACCTTGCACCGCCGCGGGTGGCATTGGTGGGTGGATACCAACGCCATTGTCTCCACGCCTTATGACGGCCGGCACCCCTGTGTTCAGCGCGGCACCTGCATGCAGGGTTGCAACGAGGGCGCCAAATCTTCCGCCGACCTTACACATTGGCGGCCCTTCTGCGCCAAAGGCGGCATATTGTTGACGCGAGCACGCGTTCGGCAGATCACGCTCGACGAGGCCGGACTGGCCAATGGCGCGATTTGGGTCGATCAGAATGGCGGCGAACACTTCCAGTCCGCCGACGTGGTTCTGCTGGCGGCTAACGGGGTGGGCACGCCCCGGCTGCTGCTGAACTCCGTCTCGCGACTATTTCCACAAGGCCTCGCAAACGGCTCCGGGCTCGTCGGTCGCCGGCTCATGTTACACCCGGTCGCGACGGTCGTCGCCACATTCGGTGAAGAAGGTGGGCGATGGCAGGGCCAGTATGGTTCGACGCTCCAATGCCTGGAGCACGCGCTTCACGATGCTTCGCGCGGCTTTGCGGGCGGGGCCAAATGGTCACTCCACTCGACGGAAGGCGGCCCGGTCATGACCGCCCTGACAGTGCTGAGTCGCCAGTGCGGCAGTGCAAGCTATCATGATGAATTCGACCGGAGGCTGGGCCGCAGCCTGCTGATGTCGATCATGTGCGAAGACATGCCCGATCCGGACAACCGGGTAATGCTGTCGCCGGATTCGACGGACGGTTCGGGGGTTCCGGCACCTAAGATCATCTATAAGACCAGCGAAGACAGCCGTCGCAATCTCGACTGGAATGTCGAACAGGCCGCTAAACTGTTTCGAGCCGCCGGCGCCTGGGATGTGCGGATCAGCAATCCGGGCGGATATAATGCGCATTTGATGGGCACCGCGAGGATGGGGGATGATCCTCGCACGTCGGTGGTCGACAGATGGTGCATGTCACACGAGGTGCCGAACCTCGGCATTCTTGACGGTAGCTTGTTCGTCACCTCGGGCCCGGTAAACCCCACCAGCACCATCGCGGCATTGTCGCTGCGCGCTGCCGATCATCTGGCAAAAACATTTGCCACGATGCCGCGGCCGCGGCGCCGGCCGCCGGAAACCGCGCCCGGGCGCATCGAAGCGGCCATCCCAGCACCGACGAAATCCGCGCCCGCAAGTCTGGAGGGCAGGAATAAGGGGAGATTTGCCGCCATTGGCGATCGGCTGATCCCACCCGTCGACGGTCTGCCCGGTGCCGGAACATTGGCTATAGCAAGCGGCTGGGCCAAACGTGCGCTGGACGCACGACCGGACCTGCGCGCCCCTCTCGAACGCGCGCTTGAACGCGAACCGGAAGATTTCGCGCATCTGTTGTCGATCGATCCGGAGGCATGGACCGCGATGGCGATCCTGGTGGCGGCAGCTTATTATGCGCATCCCGATGTGCAGGACCGCACCGGCTATTTCGGACAGCTGCCCCGCCCGCAAACGCCTGACCGCTATCCCGCTTATGTTGACGAGGGACTGCTCGACCACCTCCTGGATGGCGAGTGGAAACGGCGTTGGCAGGGCCGTCTCAACTGAGGAGCCGGCGACTTCCCGCGTGGGACCGAGTTCGCCCGCGAGTCGAAATATATTGATCCGTCCGGGCCACTCGCGGTTCCAGCCGACGAGTGGAGCGGGGAGCACGATCGCTCGCCTCGAGAGAGAATCTGCACCTCGGGGGAGCCGGGCAGCCTTTGCCTCCAGCGCTCCCGCGACGGCGTACTCGCCGGAATGGACCGGCGAGTACGAACCACGGCGCCTCAGGAGCCGGGTTTGCTCATCCCCATAGTCCCACCGCTGGACACAAGAGCGGCTTGCTTGCTGTAGTCGTACAGGCTGCGGCTAAGCAGTCCTCCGTCGACGGGCATATTCTGTCCCGTCACATATTTGGCGAGGTCGGACAGGAAGAACAGCGCCGCGTTGGCGATATCCTCGGCTTTGCCACGGTGGCCCATCGGGATCCCGTCCGCGAAGAGGCGCTCCTGCTCGGGGTCCTCCTGAAAGGGCACACGCGGCGAGATGATCGAGCCGGGCGTGACGCAATTTACGCGAATGCCATGCTCGGCCCATTCGAACGCCATCGACTGCATGAGATGGATGAGCCCCGCCTTCGCTGCTCCATAGGAAGCGTGGAAGGGGGCGGTACGCATGCCGTCTACCGACGCGACACAGACCATGGCGCCTCCCTTGCCTCGCGCTATCATCGACTTTGCGACGGCTTGGGCGGCAATGAAGAAATAGCGCAGATTACGCCTGTGATCGAGATCCCAGGTTTCGCCTGTCATGTCTTTGAGCGTGCTCCATGCCGCCATTCCGATGATGCTGGCCATCACGTCGATTCCGCCCAGCATCTCATCCGCTTTGGCTATTGCTCCGCGCAGTTCCTCGTCGTTCAGGGCGTCGCCCTGGATGGCCATCGCCGTGCCGCCTTCGGCTTCGATTTGAGATGCGACCCTGGCGGCTCGATCCAGCTCGTAGTCGAGCAACGCCACGCGACAGCCGGCACGCGAAAGCGCCAGCGCGGTCGCCTCCCCCATGCCCTGCCCCGCGCCAAGCACAAGTGCACCTTTCGATCCAAGGCCGAATACCGACGTGCTCATCCATCCTCTCCTTTCGAGTCCTCTTGCGTGAGAGCGACGCCGCCATCACGTGTAACCGACATTGCCGCTATCAACCGGAGTTGACGAACCGAGGCAACCCTCCACAGGCAGCGACCGAAAAAAATTGGAGAATAGCGCGCTTACACGTCGTTTCGCGTTCGGTTCGAAGGAGTGCTCCTCACTGGAATCTGCGATCATGTGGAGCGTTTCCCCGAACGATAAAATTTATCGGCCGCACTGAGGTGCTCGCTGCGTCGCGGCGTCCATTCGACGAAACGGTGTGAGTATGGCGATGAGCGAAGCAGTTCGGGCGTTTGTGGCGGATCGATACGCCGAACAGCACGGCGCAAAGCCGTGCATGGACTATGGAGATTGGCACGTCATCCATGCCGCTCCCGATCAGCCGAGAGCTGCCCTCGCCGTCAGAAACGCGGCAGATGAACCTCTCTTTCTGGAAGCCTATCTCAGTCAGTCCGTCGAGGCCGCGGTCTCGGCGGCGTTCGGCCGAGACATTCCCCGCACCGCTATTGTCGAGATCGGCTGCCTAGCGGCGACGCCCACGTCGGCGATGCTCCGCCTTTGGAGCGAAGCGGCGGACCGGCTGTTCGACAGCCATGCGATTGCGGTCGCTACCCTCACCTTGCCGCTCCGCATGTCTCGCCCACCCGTATCACCCGCTTGAACCTTAGGCTGCAACCATGCGCGAAATCGCAAGCGCAATCCTGGTCGCGGATTTGTTGCTCAAGGCGGCCGTTGTCAGCTAGCCAATGACCGATCCCAAATACGCTCTAGTGCGGGCCAATAGCTATGGAAGCATATGGGTTTCCAAGCTGAAACCGGTGCGATCGAAGCATGCCAAAAAATGGATCGGCCGAATGGCAGCATCGAATTTCGGTGCAGTCTGCGAATCAAATTGTCGACCCAAAATAGCGAAAAAAATTCAGCGCACGCCAACGCTTCCCTAATCGGGAGGCCACAGGACGGAGATTCCCCCCGTGGCCCATTGCGGGCTCCCGAGTGCCATATATCAGGAAGGAGGCCCCTTGGCCGCCACTGGCTGGGGCATGGGCACCACTGGCGCAGAAAGACCCCAAGCGCGCACGTCATAGGGGAGCCTTTATCGGAACATGGGCTCTTCACGGTATAAAATCTTTTTAAATCAATACCTAATGGCGGAGCGGGAGGGATTCGAACCCTCGATACGGTTTTGCCGTATACTCACTTTCCAGGCGAGCGCCTTCGACCACTCGGCCACCGCTCCGCATGCGCTGGAAGCGAGGGTCCCTAGCCGCTGACGTTTGGTTCCGCAAGGCGCGTGGGCGCGTCTGGGCTGACGTTTACCCACTCTCCGGAGCGGCAGGAATGGGCACTCGACCAAGACACTGTCCTCGCTACTCGCCCTGTCAAAAGCCGGTGAAGCCCGTCCACGCAACAATTTAACTGACATTTTCAGCGATCATCCGGAGATATCAGACTAATCAAAGTTATTATAAATCAATCTTCCAAAATTCCATGAACAGGGCGTCAAGAAAATTGTGACGTTACTAATATAGAATGTTTCCCTGTTCCAGTTCTTCCACGAGAACCGGGCGGTGGACAACGCATCGACCCTGATCAAGCTGGTCAAGGTCGCTGCATCAGGAAAGGTGCGGCTCGGTTCGGGGATAACCACGCGCCGGCGAGTGCACGCGCCCGCTTCGCTCACCCTTGATAAAGCCCCCTACCAATTCAGGGACCCCTCCATTGCGGAGGATGTGTCAGCATATGGAGTGCGTCGAGCGCCTGGGAAATATGGCTCTGCGCGGCAGGCCGCGTCATGCGCCACCAGGCCTTCGCAAGCTCTTGGGCAACTGACGCGACCACGCCGGATCATCGCCCGAGGCCCCCTGTCCCGCCCGGACTTTGCCTTGCTTGTTCCGCCGGTGCTGGCTAGTCTCCCGCCACTCCGTTAGGTTGTGTGGGGCGCCGACGGTCGTAATACCGTCGACAACCACCGATTCAGGAGAGCGCGATGAATGAGGCAACCGGTACCCTTGTGGGCTCCAGCGCGCCGCATGACAGCGAGGCCTATGGAAAGCTGCTGCTCGAGCGCCTGATGGCCGATGACCCGCAGTTCAGGGCCGCATCGCCGGATCCAGCTATCTCCGAAGCCAGATCCGCGCCCGGCCTCACGCTCGCCCAGACGATGGCCGCTGCCATGGAGGGTTATGCCGATCGACCCTGCCTCGGTCAGCGCGCTACCCAGTTGGGCAAGGACCCCGCAACCGGGCGCTCGATCCGCATCAGGACGAAAACGTTCGATGTCCTTACCTACGCGGAGCTGCTGCACCGGATTCGTGCTCTCGCCAGCTTCTGGCATGGCTCGGATCGGCGGCCGCTGCGCGCCAATGACAAGCTGATCACGCTGGGCTTCGGCAGCATCGATTATGTGACGATCTTGCTGGCGGGGATCCACAATGGCGGCGTGCTCGTCCCGGTCCAGGCCGGGGGCGTGACCGCGCAACTGCAGACCATCTTGAACGAGATCGAGCCCGCCTGGTTCGCCACGAGCTGTGAACAGCTCGATGCGGCGGTGGAGCTGGTTCTGGGAGGATATCGTCCAGCAGGCCTGCTCCTTTTCGATTATGATGACGGGGTCGACGATGACCGCGAGCGGCGTGCGCGGGCGCAGCAGCGCCTGGCCGAAGCTGGCCTGGAGGATCTGCTCGTCACGATCGGCGATGCACTGGCACGTGGTGAGGACATGCCCCCCGCGCCCGTCTTTTCCGAGTCCGGATCTGATCGCCGGCTGTGCACGATTTACTATACGTCAGGAAGCACCGGTGCCCCGAAGGGCGCGATGCTGCCCGAAAACGTGATAAAGGTGCCGGTCCTTTCAACGATGCCCTTCGCGGGCATCGTGGTTCATTACATGCCGATGAACCATTCGTTCGGGCCCTCGACCCTGTACCGGGTCTTGGCCAGCGGAGGTACCGCCTATCTAACCAAGAGCGACTTGTCGGAGCTGTTGGACGACATTCGCCTCGCCCGGCCGACAACGATGTCGCTGATCCCGCGCCTCTGCGAGATGCTGTACAGCCAGTTTCAGCTCGAGCTCAGCCGGCGATCCTCAAGCGATGCCGATCAGGCGGGGCTGCGCCAGCGCCTGCTGGAGGAGTGGCGCCGTGATCGCCTTGGCGGGCGGCTGATCCGCATCAGCTTCGCCTCGGCGCCGCTGACCCCAATTCTCAAGAATTTCATCATCGAACTGGTCGGCGTGCCACTCGACGAGGCCTTTGGTTCGACCGAAGTGTCGGGCGTCCTGTTCAACTCAAAAGTCACCCGGCCACCGGTGATTGCGTACAAGCTCGCCGACGTCCCGGCGCTTGGCTATTATAACACCGATAAGCCCCATCCCCGCGGCGAGCTGCTGGTGAAAACCGAGACGATAATGCTCGGTTACTATAACCAGCCGCAACTTACCGCCGATGCGTTTGACGAGGAGGGATATTATCGCACCGGCGACGTCATGGAGGAGATCGGCCCGGATCACATGATCTATGTGGATCGCCGCAACAATGTCCTGAAACTGGCGCAGGCCGAGTTCGTCGCTGTTCAACGCCTGGAAGGCATATTTTCAGGCGGCTCACCACTGATCGCCCAGACCTTCATCTATGGCACGAGCACGCGTTCGTTTCTGCTCGCGGTCATCGTTCCGGACACGAGGATGGTACGGGAAATGGGGCTGGAAGGCGATGAGGACGCTCTTCGCGCCGCGCTACGCGATGCCATCCAGAGCATCGCTCAGGAGCACGAGCTTCAGTCCTACGAAGTTCCCAGGGATTTCATCGTGGAACATCAGCCATTCTCGGTCGAGAATCGGCTCCTCACAGCATCGGCGAAGTTCGCGCGGCCGAATCTGACCGCCGCGTACGCGCCCCGCCTTGAGGCGATGTATGACGAAATCGCCGAGCGGCAGACGGCCGAGTTGGAGCGCCTGCGCGCCAGCGGACACGACGCAAGTGTGCTGGAAACGGTGCTGGGGGCCGCAAAGGCGACGCTGGGTCTCGAGGACATCGACCCGCACCATGAAAGTGGCTTTGCCGAACTCGGCGGCGATTCGCTTGCGTCGCTGAGCTTCTCCCTCCTGCTCGGCGAGATTTTCGGCGTCGAGGTGCCGGTCGGTGTCATCACCAATCCGTCGAGCAGCCTTCACGATCTCGCCCGATATATCGAGCGGGCGCGCGCCTCCTCGCATTCGCAGCCGACCTTCGCCTCGGTTCATGGCGCCCGGACGACTATCCAGGCATCGGATCTCACGCTGGAGAAGTTTCTCGGCGCGGACATCTTCGATCATGCCAGCAGCGCCGCACCGCAGGCAGCCGAGGTGCGCACCGTGCTCGTGACCGGCTCCACCGGATTTCTCGGACGTTTCCTGTGCCTCGAATGGCTCGAGCGCATGGCCAAGGTGGACGGGAAGGTCATCGCTGTCGTGCGTGGCCGCGACGATGCCGACGCAGCGCGTCGACTCTACGATACCTACGACACCGGCGACGCGGAGCTAAAGCAGCATTTCGCCGATCTCGCGGCGAAGCATCTGGAGGTGGTAAACGGGGACCTTGCGGAATACCGGCTGGGATTATCCCAGGAAGATTGGGAGCGATATGCGGCAACCGTCGACCTCATCGTGCACCCAGCCGCCTTCGTGAACCACATCCTGCCTTATAATCAGCTATTCGGACCTAATGTCGTCGGCACGGCGGAGTTGATCCGGCTTGCGGTCAGCGTGAAGCGGAAACGGATCAGCAACGTCTCCTCGATGGCGGTCGCCATTCTGCCGGGCGCCTCCTTCCTTGATGAGGATGATGACGTCCGGACGGCGCGTCCCCAGCTCGACACCACCGCCGAAGGCTATGCCGTCGGTTACGCCATCAGCAAGTGGGCGGCCGAGGTCCTGCTTCTCGAGGCGCACGATAGGCTGGGGCTCCAGATGTCAAACTATCGGTGCGACATGATCCTCGCGCACAGCCGCTATGTCGGCCAGCTCAACATACCCGACCTCTTCACCCGCCTTCTCCTCAGCATCGCGGAGACGGGGCTGGCGCCCGGATCTTTCTACAGCCCGTCGGCTGAGCGGCCCCATTATGACGGGCTGCCCGTGGACTTCATCGCCCGGGCGATGGCCGAGCTCGATCTTGCCTTTGACGGCGGCGCCCCGACCTTCCACGTGGTCAACGCGCATGACGACGGCATATCCCTCGACACCTTCGTCGATTGGATGATCGAGGCTGGTCTGCCGATTACCCGCATCCCCGATTACCAGGACTGGCTGGTCCGCTTCACCGCGGTCTTGAAGACGCTGCCCGAACAGAAGCGGCAGCAAACATCGCTGCCGCTCATGCATCAGCTTCAGAAGCCGGCTCCCGGCGAGCCCGGCGGGATGCTGTCGGCGGATCGCTTCAGCGTCGCCGTACGGGACAAGGGTGTCGACGAAGGCGGCATACCGCACCTGGATGCCGCGTTGATCAAAAAATATGTCGATGACCTGAGAGCCACCGGCCTTTTGACCACCAAACATTCGTCCCATCACTGAGAGACGTTCGCGAGCAAGGCTGGCTCGTCGCGGGCGTTCCGGCCCGCATCGGGATTATCGGTGAAATAAGGCCGGGCGAACGGCCACGCATCGCCCGATATCAAGATCGTTGCCTTACTATACAAGGCCTCGACCGAATGAACATTCAAGGCGGCTCGACTGCCCGACTACAGGAGAAAAGTTGATGGCTAATTTCGACAGTTATGCATCTCGCTACAAGACGATCAAGCTCGAGCGCCAGGACGGTATTCTGGAACTCAGCATACATAGCGAGGGCGGAACGGCGCGGTGGAGCGGGGCGAAGGACGGCATCCATGACGAACTCGGTGACGCCTTTTATCAGATCGGGCGTGACCGCGAAAACCGGGTCGTCATCATCACCGGGACGGGCGACGAATTCCTCACGGAGCTGGAGACCGGCATGGACGAACTTCCGTCGGCCGCCTTCTGGGACCGCATCTACAAGGAAGGGAAGGATCTCCTCCAGAACCTGCTCGAGATCGAATGTCCGGTGATCGGCGCAGTAAATGGTCCAGCCTTCATCCACGCCGAAATCCCGACGATGTCCGACATCGTGATTGCGTCCGACCGTGCCGCCTTCGCTGACAAGGCGCACGCCACGGGCGGGGTCGTACCGGGCGACGGCGTTCATGTCTGGTGGCCCATGCTGCTGGGTCCGAACCGCGCGCGCCACTTCCTCATGACGGGTGCCGAGATTTCGGCCGAAGAGGCCCTTCGTCTCGGATTTGTCGCGGAGGTCGTACCGCATGGCCAGGTGCTCGACCGCGCCCGCGCCGTCGCCCGTGAACTCGCCGCCAAGAATCCCCAGATGCTGCGCTTTTCGCGCGTCGCTCTAACTCAGCATATCAAGCGGAGAATGTTGGACGATCTGGGCTATGGCCTCATGCTCGAAGGCATGGGTATCCTGTCGCTGGTCGGCAAATAAGCTCGACGATATGTGATCGAACTGGCCGGCGGTCCCGTACCGGTCTTGCCGTCCCGTTCCTAAGGCGAAGCCAAAAAGACCCGCGGCCTACCGCACCGGAAAGCGGGTCTTTTTTAGCTAATAGCTATCTATATCAATAATTTAAGGGTAAGTCGCGATCCGAACATCGTGCGACTTGCTCTAGCAGCACGGCCGCGACAGCTGCGGGGAGACGACGAATGAGCAAGGACACGGATTTCTCGCGCCGGTGGCGAGGCTTCTCCCTGCACTATTTGGTCGTGCTGCTGTCGGCCACGGTACTTGTCGCCTATCTGGATCGCGGCATAATCGCCGTTCTCGTTCCCCACCTCAAGGGGCAGTTCGGACTCGACGACGTCCGCATCAGCATCCTGCAGGGCATCACTTTTTCCTTCTTTTTCGCGGTGGCGACGCTTGGCTGCGGCCCCTTGGTCGACCGCTGGAACAGAAGAAATATCATCATAGCCGGGATAATCATCTGGAGCGCCATGACGATATTCTGCGGGCTCGCGAGCAACTTCTGGCAGCTGGCCCTCGGCCGCGCGGGCGTGGGGATCGGTGAAGCCTGCCTTCTTCCCGCCGCATATTCGATGATCGCAAGCAGCTTTGCCCCCCAAGCGCGCGGCCGCGCCATGAGTATCATCGCGGCGGCCACGGCGGTCGGAGGCGGTTCCGCTGCCGTCGTAGGAGGTGCGCTCCTGACGCTGTGGCAAGGTTCGGACATGGTTCGGCTGCCACTGGTCGGCGAGATCGCGCCGTGGCGCGCGGTGTTCGTCGTTGCCGGAGCGCCGGGCTTCGTCATCGCTATCCTGCTTTTGATGGTGAAGGAGCCAGGACGCGAGGGGCCCGTTGCCGAGCGGAACGATTCCGGCAGCTTGGCGGCATTTTTCCGTTCGCACTGGATCCTGATCTCCGCCTTCTATCTCGCCTTCTCGCTGATCCTCTTCTTCTCCTACGCTGTCTCGCTGTGGTCACCCACCGTCTTGATCCGAAGCTTCGGCTTATCGCCAGGATATGCGGGCCTGCTGTCGGGAAGCCTTCAACTGTCCGGATCCGTGTCGGGCTGCATCGTCTCGGGCTTCGGGACCGATGCGATGATCAAGCGCAACCTTCGCTTCGGCCGCCTGCGGCTATATATGATTGGGATGATACCGGCCTTGGCCGGCTCTGTCCTTTTGGGGATGCCGGTCCTGCAACTCTACCTGCTCGGCCTGGGCCTTGCGATCTTCGCCAGCGGGCTTCTGGCGACCACGAGCTATCCCACCCTCTACGACGTCATCCCCGCCGAGATGCGCGGACGCTCGCTTGCCGTGTATCTGTTCCTGGCCAATATTATTGGCCTAGGCGGCGGGGCGCTGGCTGTCGCCTTCATCACGAAAAGCGCCTTTCAGGACGAGGCGATGCTGCAATATTCGGTTGTCGTGGCGGCGCTCGGATCGCTGTTGGTTTCGCTTATCCTCATTCTGTCCGTCAGGGAACGGTATGACGCAGCCCGCCATATGTCTCGCGACGTCGGTAGGGATGCGGCATCCGCGGCGGCATAAAACGAGCCGTCGGCGCTCACAACATCCTACCCGCCGTATAGCCTCCGTCGACCGAAAGGACCGTGCCGGAGACGAAGCTCGCCTGCTCCGAGCAGAGGAAAAGAATGGCGGCCGCAACTTCCTCAGGCTCCCCGACACGGCCGAGCGGGTGCATAGCCGCGCTACGCTCGACGTCCTCGGGCTGGGCCAGCATCGTCTTCGTCATCGGCGTCCGGATCATCCCTGGGGCAATCGCGTTGACACGTAGTCCATAGCGGCCCACCTCCATTGCCATTTCCCGTGTGAGCCCCACGACGGCGTGCTTGGTGGAGACATAGGCAGCGCGCCCCGCAACGCCCATCAAGCCCGCGACGGACGTGAGGTTGACGATTGCGCCGGACCGTCCAGCCGCGATCATCCGTTGCGCAAACGCCTGGCACGTATTCAATGTGCCTTCCAGATTGACGGCGTGAACACGCCGCCAGAGCTCGATATCGATATCCGCGACATTGCCGAGGCCACGTATGCCGGCACTGTTTACCAGAGCATCGATCCGGCCGAACCGTGTGAGCGCATCGTCCATCACGCGGTCCACCGCAGGGCGATCCGAGACGTCGGCCACGGCTGCCAGGACGCGCTCGGGCTGACCGATCTGCGACACGACGCCGGCGAGCTCAGCCTCGAGGACATCCAGGAGAACGACATTCGCACCCGCGGCGAGAAACGCCCGGGCGGTGGCCGCTCCGATTCCCTGGCTAGCGCCAGTGATAATGGCGACCCGCGATTCGAATTGTTCCATTTCTATTTCTCCAGGGAGGAAGTGGTGGCCGACAGCTCCGACGCCACAAACTCAGCGATGACCCCCAGCGCGTGATCAGACGCGGTGGCGTCGGGTGTGACGACCGGCCAGTCGTGTGGAAGACCAGGTCGCATCAAAAGCGATACCGGCACGCCATGTCTCGCCAGAGAGCGTGCCAGTTCGATGCTGTCATCGGCCAAGACCTCCGACGTGGAGGCGATGATGCAGGTCGCCGGCAATCCCGCCGGATCCGCCAACATCGGAGACGCGAGCGGGTCATCGGCCGACCAGCCCTGAAGATAGTCGGAAGCCGACGCGTTCGCCGCGGCACGCGAAAACATGGCGTCAGTGCTCGCGCAGCGGGAGTAGCTCTCCGCCTGGACGCGAACATCGATCCAAGGGGACAACAGGATCAGCCCCGCAAGACGTCTCGCATCTGCGAGCGCCACGGCCGCCGACAGCGCCACCCCGCCGCCGGCGGAATCCCCGGACAGAACGACTGGCGAGCCTGCGGAGGCTTCGAACAACTCCGCCAAAATGGCGAGCGTGTCGTAAATCGCGGCTGGAAAAGGTCGCTCGGGCGCGAGCGCATATTCCGGAACGATGACCTTCGCGTCCGCCTTATCGGCCAATCGACGCGCAAAGCCAGCCCAGCCTGCGGCGAAACCCAGCCGAAAGCCGCCCCCATGCAGGTGAAGAATAACTCTGGGAGCGTTCTCATTTCCGACGATGACACAAGGCACGCCACCGATCAGCGGCAGCTTTGCGACCTTCTCCGGATCGGCAAAGCCCGTCTCTTCGCGCCGCGCACGCAAGGCATCATCGGGTGCTCGTCCTTGCCGTCGCTCGGGCAAGGAAAGTCGCAGTGGGGGCAATGTGGCAGCCATCGGTCATTATCCTTCATTATTGCCCGCCGTCGGATCGGCTCCGGCAGCAAGTGGTCGTTCGCCAGCTAAGTCTGCATGGACAGACGCGGAGAAACCGCCGTTCGTGGCCCGCGATGAATTCCTTCTCGGTCGGCGCCGGCCTTCCCCGAAGACCGAGGAGATCGTCGATCAGTCCTCTAGAAAGGGCGCTTCCCTGATCAACCCTCCCGAGCTAGCGGCGTTTCGACCTGATCGCGGCGGCGAGCGCCGAGCCTACCCCGGATGGTCCGCCGCATCATATTGACGATCTCGCGTTCCCTGCTTCGTACCCGCGCCACGGGCCCTGCCAGACCGATCACGACGTCGGCCTGGGTATCCTCCTGGGGAAGCTTGAGCGCGATCGACCAAACCCCTTGAGGATGATCGACGCCCAGATGTCCCTGCGTTCGGGCCAGTCCCCACGAATAGCCCTTTAAGCGGAAGCGACGAAGCTCCTCGAGGTAAATGGAATCCACAGCGATACCGCCACTTGGAATCTGCTGGCGGCGGGCCCGGTCGGCAAGCCGACTGATTATATGAGGAGATTTATCCGCAAGCGCTGCACCGCCGATGGTGGATCCGAACACCGGGACTTGCCAGCTCCTCTCGGAAAGCCAGTCCCGCCCGTCCTGCCCTGAGATCGCCGCGATCCTCATCACGCAGTCGCTTTGGATCGACAGGGTGACTGTCTCGTTCGTCAGTTCGTGCAGTTCCTGCACCGTGGCATGGAGGCCCTCCAGATCCGGATAGCATCTGCTCAACCAGCCGCCGAGTTGCGAGGTTCGCGGCGAGGGAAAGTAGCGGACGCCCTCCGCGCAGATCAGATATCCGCCAGACACCATCGTCGTCAGCAACTGGTGGACGCTGGAGCGGGCGAGGCCCAGCCCGTCCGCAATCTCCGCCGCTTTCGCCGGCCCATTCTTCGATGCAAGGAACTCAAGGATATCGAGGGCTCGATTCGCCGATTTCGCGAAGTTCTTAGGTTGCTCGCTCACACCACAGCCTCTCTCCCAGCCGACCTGGGATCCGACCCGATCTTGAGCCACAACATAGAACCCTCGCCCTCTTGCTATCAAGGCTAGCGCGCGGCGTCATTGCGTCCGGGCGACCTTGGAGGCCGCCGTATGCATCGAAACCGAGACGCTCTGCGCGACCTTGTGGCGGCCGCGCCGCTTGAGCTCGGGGATGACATAGGTGCCCAAAAGCTCGATACTGCGGAGAATCGCGTCCTGCGGCAAATAGCCGAAGTTCAGATAACAGAGCACCTGATCGACGCCGGCCTCGTCATATTTCAGGAATTTCTCGATACATTCGTCCGGCGTCCCGACAACGACCATGTCCTCGCGATCGAACTCGGTGATGTCAAAATCGCCCCTCGCCCGCTTCTCCAGGAGCGGGAAGATCTGACCCTTCTCCTCGTCGCTCAAATGGGCAAACTCCCATTGAAGCATGAACTCGGCGAGACCCTTGTACCACCACCACATCGACTCCCACACCCGGTTCTGTTCGAACACCGCCCGGCTGTCGGCGCAATGCACCAGTGTATAGGTGCCGACCTTGTTGGTGATCATTCGGGTCAGAGGCTTGGCGCGCTTTTGCGCCTCCCGATAGACCTCGATCATCGGCTTCAGTTCGTGAAGCGGCTGCATGATGCTGAAGCACAGCAGGCCGAGCCCATCTTCGCCGGCGATTTGTGCGCCCGATGGCGCGTTGGCCGCCATCCAGACCGGCGGATGCGGATACTGATAGGGCTTCGGCGTGACCATCCGCTTCGGGAAGTCGAGAAACTCGGAATGCTCCTCGTAATATTCCTCTTCCCACATGCCGACCACCGTGCGCGCTGCTGCGCGCTGCTTTTCCTTGCTCCTGGCGCGGTCCACGCCGAACGCAGTCTGCTCCATCGGGGTGGAGCGACCGATGCCCCACTCGACGCGCCCGCGCGAGAGCAGGTCCACCGTCGCGACCTTCTCGGCCAGGCGAGCCGGGTGAATGAACTCGTGCGGCGACAGCGTCACGCCAAAACCCAGGCGGATGTTCTTGGTGATCTGCGATAGCGCGCCAAGCACCGCCTCGTTGCACGGCATATGCGACCTGTTTTCGCGAAAATGGTGCTCTACGCACCAAACCGTATGAAAACCCTGCTGGTCAGCAAGAACGATCTGCTCGATGCAGTCGCGATACACAGCGCGCTCGGCCGTTCGCTGCCCCCATGGGTGATCACCGGCCCAGGGCTTCGGCACGTCGAATTCGTAAAGCAGGCCGAGTTCCATGACGCCTCTCCACAATCCTATTTTGGTTCGGTCGGATCTGCGCAGAACAGGACAGGTTTCCGCGATGGCTGTCGACCATAATCCATGCTTGGGCGCGGAAATACATGTTGACGGAGAGGCGTTCAACCGTGACCTCCCTCGCCGGCCCCGCGCCATCGAGGCCGCGCGAAGGCGTCGCAATTGAAAGCTCGCTTCCTGACGATCGGAGTTCAAGCCGGCTGGTGAGGCCGCATCGAGAGCAGGGCCCGCGGCGAAGGGACGGAATTCGCCGATGCCTCGCACTGGCGCAGCGGCCCGCCGTCGATTATCTAGACCGTCATGGCGATCCTTCCCCGTCCAGCGCGTCCCGGCGCGCTTCTGGCCGATTTCAGGGCGTTCCTCCGCGGACAGCAGCGACATAAGCTCTTCTTCGGGCTGCTGGCGGTCCTGATGCCGGGGCTGATTGTCCTTGGTTTCTACATCGACGCCGATCCCGGCAAACAGAAGCCACAGATCATCTACGTGCAAAACTATGCGCCGGGGCGTACGGACTCCGAAATTGTGCGCCAAAATATCGCCGACCAAAAGATCCTCGATGCTAAGCGGCGCGAGCGTCAGGCCGAATATAAGCGGCTTGCCGACCGGCTCGGCATTGAATAGCGCCGACCCAGGCGATGCGCGCTGGATCGCGGCGGCGGCGGCGCTGGCCGGGCGAGGACGCGGGCGTACCGCTCCCAATCCGCCGGTCGGCTGCATCATCGTCCGGAGCGGCCGGGTCATCGGCCGGGGCTGGACCCAGCCCGGCGGCCGCCCGCACGCCGAGGCGCGAGCGATCGAAGCTGCGCGCGACATAGCGGGGGCAACGCTCTACACCACGCTTGAACCCTGCGCGCATCTGTCCTCTCGCGGCCCCGCGTGCGCGGACCTCATCGCCCGGGCGCGGCCCGCACGCGTCGTCATCGGTTGCCACGACCCGGATCCGCGCACCGATGGAAGAGGAATTGCCGCGCTGGAAGCCGCAGGTATCTCGGTCGTCAGTGGAGTCGCTACGCCTGTCGCACGGCAATCGATGGCAGGTTTTCTTTGCCGGCACGCCAAGGGCCGGCCGCATGTGACGCTCAAGCTCGCAACGTCGCTCGACGGCCGGATCGCTTTACCCGACGGATCGAGCCGCTGGATCACGGGATCCGCCGCGCGTGCCCACGCCCATGTCGAACGAGCGCGCGTCGAGATGATCCTGGTCGGCCGCGGTACGCTAGAGGTCGACAAACCCGAGCTCGACGTGCGACTGGCAGGCCTCGAGGCGCGCAGCCCCGTCCGGGCGGTACTAGGCCATGGGGGCGTGCCGAGCGGCTGGACGGCAATCCGCAGCCCCCAAGACATTGCCCGTCTTCATCATGTCGATCACGTCCTCGTCGAGGGCGGCGCGGGCGCAGCCGCAGCGTTTCTGGCGGCGGATCTCGTCGACCGGCTGTTGATCTATACCGCACCGATCATCGTCGGCGCCGGCCGTTCAGCCATCGGGGATATCGGCCTCACCGATCTCGCTGCCGCCCATGGCCGATGGCAACTCGTCGACGAGCGAACCCTTGGCATTGATCGACTCTCGATTTACGAGCGCGTCTGATGTTTACCGGAATCATTACCGACGTCGGCACGATCCTTTCGGTCGAGGAGCGTGGGGACCTGCGGGTCAGGATCAGTTGTCGTTATGACACCGCCTCGATCGACATCGGCGCATCCATCGCCTGTTCCGGAGCGTGCATGACGGTCGTCGATCTGGGACCCGACTGGTTCGCGATCGACACCAGCCATGAAAGCGTGTCGCGCACGGTGACCGGCCGATGGAGAGCAGGCAGCCGCCTAAACCTCGAACGGTCGCTCAAGCTCGGCGACGAACTCGGCGGTCACATCGTCACTGGCCACGTCGACGGGGTGGGAACGGTCGTGTCGGTGGCGCCGGATGGTGACTCGATCCGAATCGGGGTTCGGGCGCCGGCGCCGATCGCTCCCTACCTCGCTGCAAAAGGGTCCGTAACGGTCGATGGCGTGTCGCTCACCGTCAACGGCGTTGATGACCAGGCCGATGGCGCCACGATCTTCAGCCTCAACATCATTCCGCACACCGCCACCGTGACCACGCTGGGCGCGCTGCAGGTGGGCGACGAGGTCAATCTCGAGATCGATGTGCTGGCCCGCTATTTGCAGCGAATGGAACAGCTCCGGACCGCAGGCGAGCGGTGATCACATTTTAATGTGATCACCGGTTGATTGAGCCGACATCAATTGATAATAGCCCGTCATGAGCACAGACCTTATCGAACGCATCCGCAACGCCGTGGCCGAACGCGGGATATCGCGCTCCGGGCTCGCGCGCGCCGTTGGCCTTCACCCCAATTCGCTCCGTTCGCTCGACGAGCCAGAGTGGAACCCTACCGCCGAAACGCTAAAAAGGCTTGAGCGCTATCTCTCCCATTCGGGTCTTTCGCCGATCGAAGAGATTATCGACGAAGCCCGCAACGGCCGAATGTTCATTCTCGTCGACGACGAGGATCGCGAGAATGAAGGTGACCTGATCATCCCCGCGCAGATGGCGACCCCGGCCGTCATCAACTTCATGGCCAAATATGGGCGCGGGTTGATCTGTCTGGCGCTGGGCCCGCAGCGTGTGGAGCAACTTGGGTTGCCGTTGATGAGCCGCAATAACGGTACTCGACACGAGACCGCCTTTACCGTTTCGATCGAGGCGAAGGAGGGTGTCACTACAGGCATATCGGCGGCAGACCGCGCCCGTACCATCGCCGTCGCAATCGATGCCGCGAAGGGGCCCGAACATATCGTGACACCGGGCCATGTCTTCCCGCTCCTTGCAAAGCCGGGTGGCGTACTTCAGCGCGCCGGACATACGGAAGCGGCCGTCGACGTGTCTCGCTTGGCCGGTCTCAATCCGGCGGGGGTGATCTGCGAGATCATGAACGATGACGGCACGATGGCTCGGATGGACGATCTTGTGGAGTTCGCGAAGACCCACAAGTTGAAAATCGGCACCATCCGCGATCTGATCGCCTATCGCCGCAAGCACGACCATCTCGTCGAGAAGCGCGCCGAGAGCCGTTTTACGAGCCGGTGGGGCGGCGAATGGCGCATGGCGATCTTCTACAACAAGGCGACAGGCACCGAGCAGACCGCGCTGATCAAGGGTCATATCGACCCTGATCAGCCGACCCTGGTGCGCATGCATCTTTTGTCTCCGTTCGACGACGTTTATGGCGCGGAGGGGCAGAGATCGGGTTTTTTGCAGCGCTCGATGGAGATGATCGCTGAGCATGGCTCGGGCGTGATCGTCGTCCTCAACCGCCGTATCGGCGATTGGATGAGCCGCGCGGTGCAGGCGCACGGCCGAATGGGCGACGCTCCTTTCGACAGCGCGGCGATGGACGAGTTGCGCGACTATGGCGTCGGGGCGCAGATCCTCACGGAGGTTGGCGTTCAGGACATGGTCCTGCTGACCAATTCGCATCACACGCTGGTCGCGCTCGACGGCTATGGCCTGTCGATTGTGGGCGAACAGCGCATAGACGTTGCGAAGGCGGGCTGAACAATGGCGAAGCTGCTCATCGTCGAGGCGCGCTTCTACGATCATCTCAACGATCTGCTGCTCGAAGGGGCGCGCGAGGCGATCGAGGAAGCGGGGCACAAGCATGAGACGATTACCGTCCCTGGCGCATTGGAAGTTCCTGGCGCGATCGCCATGGCCGCGGAAACGGGCCGTTATGACGCGTTCGTCGGGCTCGGCATCGTCATTCGAGGAGAAACCTATCATTTCGAGGTCGTGTCGAACGAGAGTGCGCGCGGACTGATGGCGCTGACCATGGACGGGATCGCGATTGGCAATGGCATCCTCACCGTGGAAAATGAAGGCCAGGCGCTAGCAAGGTGCCGCCGGACCGAAAAAGACAAGGGCGGGGAGGCGGCGAAGGCGGCGATTCGGATGATGGAATTGCGCGAGCAATTTGGCGGCTGACGTCCCGACTCAGTCGGAAGCACCGCCATGGAACGCCGACCACCGGCTCCGCCGGGCCCGCGCACGACGTTGAAATCGGCGCGGGCAGCGCCTACTGCGGCCACCCCATGACTGCCGTCCGGCCCAGTGCCTCCCTCCGCGCCTTTGCGGCGATGGTCGTCGCGAATCTCGCTCTCGCCTTCGGGCCATGGATGGTGCGGCTGGCCGATGTCTCGGCGCTATCGTCCGCCTTTTGGCGCCTCGCCATAGGGGCGCCGCTCCTCTTCCTGATCGCCCGGGCAGCGCGTCAGTCGATGCCTCGGCTAGCGCCGCGCATGCTCGGCATGATCGCGCTCGGCGGCCTCTGCTTCGCCGCCGACCTCGGTTCGTGGCACATCGGCATCCACCATACCAAGCTGGCGAACGCCACGTTGTTCGGCAATATCGCAAGCTTCGTCCTTGCCGGATACGGGCTGGTGGTCCACCGCTCATTGCCCGATCGGCCGCTGTCGGCCGCGCTGCTGCTCGCAGGCATCGGCACCGTCCTGCTGCTGGGTCGGTCCTATGAGTTTGCTACCCGGAACTTCACCGGCGATCTGTTCTGCATAATGGCCGGGCTGCTCTACACAGGCTATATGCTTAGCATGGCGCGTGCGCGCGAGACGCTTCAGCCGGTGCCGCTATTATTGATCTCCACTCTGGCAGGGCTCGGGCCGCTTCTGCTTTTCGCGCTCGCGGGCGGCGGTGATTTCTGGCCACGCGACTGGACTCCGCTTATCCTGCTAGCGCTTGGCAGCCAGGTGGTAGGCCAGGGGCTGATGGTCTATGCGATGGGGCATCTCAGTCCGCTGGTTGTCGGGCTCGGGCTGCTCATCCAACCGTTCATTTCCGCGGCGATCGGCAGCTTCTATTATGGCGAGCGGCTCGGTGCGCTCGACCTGCTCGGCGGCCTCGCCATCTGCGCGGCGCTCGTTCTCGTGCGGCTTAGCAGGACTGGCCAAGGGGCGCCGGCGCGCCTAGACAAGAGCATATGATCGCCCCCCTCGATATGACTCTGGACGAGCTGGGCGCGGCGCTGGCCGAGCGACTGCCCGCGCATGCCGTATTCGAGGGCTGGACCGCCCGGGCACTGGCGGAGGCCGCTAGTGAACTGGGCGTCCCGACCGACCGGGCGGGGTTGTGCTTTCCGCAAGGGCCGATCGATATGATTGACGCCTGGTTTGCGACGATCGACCGCGCGATGGCGGAGCGACTCGTGGCGGAAAATATAACCACGCGCAAAATTCGCGATCGCATCCGGGGCGCGGTGCTCGCCCGGATCGAAATCGCTGCCAGACATCCAGACGCTTTACGCCGTGCGCTCACCACGCTGGCCCGTCCGGATCATGCCGGTCGTGCCGCGAAGTTGGGCTGGCGCGCCGCCGACGCCATGTGGCGGGCAGCCGGCGACGAGAGCACGGATTTCGCGTGGTATAGCAAGCGGGCTACGTTGAGTGCGCTTTACGCCGCCACCCTGCTCGCGTGGATGGACGACGACAGCCTTGATTACGCCCATACGCGCGCCTTCCTCGATCGACGCATCGACGATGTGATGCGTTTCGAGCGGTTCAAGGCGCGCATCAAGCCTGATCCGGACCGACGCTTCAGCCTCTCCCGCTTTCTGGGGCGCCTTCGTTACCGCGTGCAAGCTTAGGCGCTGCCGATTTCGCGTGCCCGAGTGGAAATGCCGCTGGCTTTGCGCCCCCCTTATTGATAATGGTTCGCAGATGAAGGTCGACGCAGCCCTCATTACACTTGATGCGATGCCGTTGAAAAGCGGAGGACGGATCGTCGCCGTCGATTGGGGGCGCCTCGAACAGCGCGACGCCCGCCGCCTGCGAGAACTCGGCGTTGACGAGGGGGTTTTGGTGGAGAAGCTGCATAAAGGTCCCTTCGGGGTTGATCCGATCGCCTGCCGTATAGGCCGAATGACCGTCGCGCTCCGCCGCGCCCAGGCAGCAGCCATCATCGTAGAGCCTCGCGAGACCGAATGAACGCAGCTCCTTTGGTGGCGCTCGTCGGCAATCCGAACGCCGGCAAAAGCGCTCTGTTCAATGCGTTGACCGGCGCCCGGCAGAAGGTCGGCAACTATCCCGGGGTGACCGTCGAACGAAAATCCGGGCGAATGACCCTGGCCGACGGCCGGCCGGTCGAAATGCTCGATCTGCCCGGTACCTACAGCCTGACGCCAGCTAGCCCCGATGAGGCGGTGACACATGACGTCCTGCTGGGCAAGCAGCCGGGCGAGCGCTTGCCATCCGCGCTCCTGATCGTCATCGATTCGACCAACCTCGACAACCATCTGCGCTTCGCGCTCCAACTGATCGCCCTCGGACTGCCGACGGTGGTCGCGCTCAACATGATCGACATGGCCGAACGCGACGGGCTCAGGATCGACGCAGCAAGGCTCTCGGCGGAACTCGGCGTGCCGGTGGTGCCGACGGTCGCCGTCCGGCGCAAGGGGATCGACGAGTTGAAGGCCGCCATCGGCATGCTCGCGACAGGGGGCGCGGTGCGTGTCGCAGCCGGGGGCGAAGAGCTCGACGATGATATCGTCGAGCTACAGCGGCGAGCACGCGCGATCGCCGCAGTCGCGACGACCGAGGAGAATTTCCGTCGGCGCTGGAGCCACCGTGTCGATGCGGTGGCGCTCCATCCGATCGTCGGGCCGATTCTTCTCGCCGTCATCCTTTTCGTGATGTTCCAGGCTGTCTTCGCCTGGTCGGTAGCGCCGGTGGACGCCATCGACGCGCTATTCGTGTCGCTGCAGCAAACGATCAGCGCCAATATGGCAGCAGGCTTCTTGCGCTCGCTGATCGTCGAGGGCCTGATCGCCGGCGTCGGCGCAGTGGTCGTCTTCCTGCCGCAAATCCTCATCCTGTTCTTCTTCATCCTGTTGCTCGAAGCGTCGGGCTACATGGTGCGGGCGGCCTTTATCATGGACGATCTGATGGCCCGTGTCGGTCTTTCCGGTCGCGCCTTCATCCCGCTCCTCTCGTCCTTCGCCTGCGCTATCCCGGGCATCATGGCGACACGCACGATCGACGATCCCAAGGATCGGCTGACGACGATCCTGATCGCGCCGCTTATGACCTGCTCCGCGCGCCTACCGGTCTACGCGGTGATCATCGCCGCCTTCATTCCGCCGCGCGACCTCGCCCCTGGAATAGGCCTGCAGGGGCTGGTGCTGTTCTGCCTCTACATAGCCGGCATCGCGGGGGCGATGCTTGCAGCGCTCATCCTGCGCCGTACCGTCACCAGGGGCGCGCCCCCCGGCTTCATGATGGAGATGCCGCGCTATCAGATGCCGGCACTCCGCGATGTGGTGCTAGGCCTTTGGCAGCGTGCCGTCATATTCCTGCGTAGAGCGGGCACGATCATCGCCTTGACGACAGTCATCCTGTGGCTGCTTGTGTCCTATCCCAAGGCGCCGGCGGGCTATGATCTGCCGGAGATCGACTATTCCGTCGCGGGTCGGATCGCCAATGCGGTTGAACCAGTCCTTCGACCGATCGGATTCAACCGGGACATGGCGCTCGCGCTCATCCCCGCTATGGCCGCGCGCGAAGTCGCGGTGGCAGCCCTGGCCACCGTCTATGCGGTCGACGCCGGGAACGAGGCCACGCAGGAGAGGTCGCTTGTCGATCGGCTGCGGGGGCGCTGGTCGCTGCCCACGGCACTCGCTTTTCTTGCCTGGTTCGTCTTTGCGCCGCAATGCATCTCCACGATAGCCGTGGTACGACGCGAAACCAATGGCTGGAAATGGACCGGCTTCATGCTGGCTTATCTGTTCGTGCTGGCATACGTCGCCGCAGGCGCTACATATTGGGCAGCTGTCGCTTTAGGTCTTTAGGAGAATGCCGTGGCCGGCTCGGTCAACAAGGTGATTTTGGTCGGCAATCTGGGCCGCGATCCCGAATCGCGCAGCTTTCAGAACGGCGGCAAGGTCGTGAATCTCCGTGTCGCGACCTCCGAACAGTGGAAGGATCGCAACACCGGCGAGCGGCGCGACAAGACCGAATGGCATTCGGTGGCGATTTTCAACGAAGCACTGGCCAATGTGGCCGAACGCTTTCTGCGCAAGGGGAGCAAGGTCTATTTGGAAGGCCAGCTCCAGACTCGCAAATGGACCGATCAGCAGGGTCAGGAGCGCTATTCCACCGAGGTCGTGCTGCAGGGGTTCAACGCCGTAATGGTGCTGCTCGACCGCGCCGAAGGCGGAGCCGGCGGCGGCTCCGGCGGTGGCTGGGGCGACGAGGGAGGCTCTGGCGGGGGCGGTAGTAGTAGCGGCGCCGGCTTTGGCGGCGGCTCGCGCAGCAGCGGCGCCTCCTCAACGCGCCAGTCCGACCCGTTCGATGTCGGCGATCTCGATGACGACGTCCCGTTCTGACAATCGGCCTGCCAGGAGCGCACCGCGTCGGGGCGATCAATGCTGCGATAAAGGGGACGGTCTGAGGCCGAAACGGTTCGTGCCTGCCTTATGTTCTTGATCGCGGGGACCGCGCGCGTATTTTCTCTCGATGATATTCGGACCCCGTTTCCGGCGGTGAAATGACGGCCTTCCTGCCCGTCCTTCGGTCGCCGCCTTTCCCGGCCACGCCCACCCGAACCGCCGCGGTCAGCACCGCCAAGGCAGTTCCCGCGGCGCGTGCCGATCTATCGCCAGACGAAATCGATCGCGCCCAGTTGCTCATCGGGCAGATCGTCTGCGAGCGGATCGGCGGCGCCTTCTGGTCGATGGGCAGGGATAATATCTGGACTACCGTGGCTGCCGGGCAGCAGCCGTGCCTCGCCGGGGATGACGAACGCGGCCTGCTGGCCTGGATGGCGGGCGCCAAAATATCCTGGTCGCGCCGAGGCCGTTTTGCGGATTTTGATGATGGCACCCCGCACGCCCTCGAACGCGCGGTATTCACTTGGCTGATCGATGCCGCCGATTATCGCGACCCCTATTCGGGCCGGATGGTACCGATCGAGGCAGCAGTCGAGCAGCTCGCTTTCTGGCGCGCAACGGTCGATCGCAACCGCGGGTTCGCCGTTGCCGCCGGCATCGCCGGCTGGAAACGGCGCGAGGTTGAGGCGATGTTGTGGAGTGGCCAGCCGATGCGCTTCGCGCGGGGCGCCGTGGAGGCGGTTCGCGCCGCGCGATCGGCCAAGGGCATGATCGCTGTCTGGCCGTCAAAGGCGCCGCGCGGCCTCGATGCCGAAGCGGCGGCACATGGCGTGCCCGTCCATCCGGTGGAGGACGGCTTCCTACGCTCGGCCGGTCTCGGCAGCGACTGTCATCCGCCGCATTCGATCATTGTCGACCGGCGTGGTATCTATCTCGATCCCGCATCGCCGTCCGAACTCGAGGAGCTGCTCGCCAGGCCTGTCGACGATGGGGTGCTGATCGCTCGGGCGGAGCGCCTGATCCGCGCGCTGGTGGACGGCGGCATCAGCAAATATGCGAGTGGCGGCCGACCGTTCGAGCGCCCCGTGCACGACCGGCGGGTCGTGCTCGTCGCCGGTCAGGTCGAGGATGATCTCTCGGTGCGGCTCGGGGCGGCGGGCGTGGCCGGCAATCTGGATCTGCTCCGACGCGCCCGAGCAGCCGAGCCCGGCGCCTTCCTGATCTTCAAGCCGCATCCCGACGTCGATGCCGGACACCGGCGCGGCGCGGTCTCGGACGCGGCGGCGCTCGAGTTCGTTGACCTCGTCGTCCGGGACGCACCGATGGCCTCGCTGCTGGACTGCGTCGACGCGGTCCACGTCTTGACCTCGCTCACCGGGTTCGAGGGCCTGATTCGCGGATGCGAAGTCGTCACCCATGGTCAACCCTTCTATGCAGGTTGGGGATTGACGCGAGACCTGGCACCGCCCATTGAGCGGCGGAGGGGCCGCATTTTGACGAAGGCGGAGCTCGTGGCGGCAACTCTGATCCTCTATCCGCGCTATTTGGACCCGGTCACAAAATTGCCTTGTCCTCCGGAAATATTGGTCGAACGGCTGGCCGCTCGACCTGTGCCTCAGGAAACGCTGTTGACCAGATTGAGAAGGCTGCAGGGGCGCGTGCGGCGCAGGTTGGTCGGCGCAGGAGGCAGAGCGTGAGATTGCACGAGGCGGCGAAACAGCGCTTCCTGTTTCTGCAAGGCCCGCCGGGACCCTTTTTCGATCGGCTCGGCGCCAGGCTTTGCGAGCTCGGCCATGCCGTGTACCGCATCAACCTGAATGCCGGCGATGCCGCCTCCTGGTCGGGACCCGCGGTCGATTATCGCGGCACGCCGGAGCGTTGGCCGAGCTTCGTCGACGACTTTCTTGTTCAGCGCGCCGTGACCGATCTCATCCTGTTCGGCGATTGCCGACCGCTGCACAACGCCGCCCGCGGCATGGCCCGGATGCGGGGAGTACGCATCCATGTTTTCGAAGAGGGCTATATCAGGCCGGACTGGGCGACGCTCGAACTCGACGGCGTGAACGGACATTCGACCCTGCCTCGCGATCCGGCATGGTATCTGGAGGCCGCACGCGGCCTCCGACCTCTTGCCAAACTGCCCAAGGTTCCGTCCAAATTCCGTCGCCGCGCCCACGAAGCGACGAGCTACTATGCCCGCACCTCGCTCGGCAGGTTGCGTTTCCCGCATTACCGTTCGCACCGCGATCGCTCTACCGTGGCCGAGGCGCTCGGCTGGCTCAAACATTTCGCGCTCCGCTGGCTCCATCAGGATCAGGCTGAGGCGGCGCTCGCCAGTCTCGAGGGCAAGCGGTATTTCGCGCTGCCGCTGCAGCTTTCCTCGGATCACCAGATTCGCGTCCACTCACTGTTCGGTACCATGCAGGCCGGCGCTTCCTATGTGATCGAAAGCTTCGCGCGCTCCGCGCCGCTCGACACGCTGCTGCTCGTCAAGGAACACCCTCTGGACAGCAGCCTTTTCAGCTGGAAGCGCTTCATCCGCCGCGAGGCCCGGCGGCTGGGCGTTGCGGATCGCGTCGTCTTCGCCAAGGGCGGGAACATCGAGGACATCGTCGAGAATTCCCTGGGCGTCGTCACGGTCAACAGCACGACGGGAACGCTCGCGCTGGCTTCGGGGGTGCCCGTTATAGCGCTTGGCCAGGCGGTCTACAGCATCAAGGGCATAACCTTCCCGGGGCCGCTCGACGCCTTCTGGAGCAATCCCACCCCTCCGGATCCGAGGATCTGGGACGCTTTCTGCCGAGTACTGCAGGCGCGCTGTCTGGTCTATGGCGGTTTCGCCAGCGAGGAGGGCATCGAAATGCTGGTCGAGGGGTCAATTGCGCGGCTCGTCCAGGCGTCGATGATCGTCGACCTCAACCGCCACATCGACTATCGCGCTCAGGCGGCGGAATAGGAGGGCGAGCGCCCGTCTTCGTCATCCCGAATTTGGTTCGAAATCGACCCTTCGATCGGAGACGTCTCGGCCGTCGCAGAGCACTTCTGTAACCAGTCCGGCAGGAAGCGTCCTACCCCTTCCTGAAGATATATTCTTCGTCGTGCCAGCTGCCGACCTTGAAGCGATAATCGCCCACCTTCTCGAACCCATTGGCCAGATAGATCATCTGCGCCTTCTCGTTGCCCGACCAGACGCCCAGCCATATCGGCCCTGGCCGTTTGCGCGCGAGATAAGCAGTCGCCTGTTCGAGCAGTCGCGTTCCGAGCTTCAGCCCTTGCGCGTCACGCAGTACATAAAGCTGGTAAAGCTCGCCATGTTCCGGAGCGGCCTCGATATGGGGGAGCTTGCACGGGCCGACCTGAGCATAGCCGAGCAGCCTTCCGTCTTCCTCGGCCACCCAGTTTCGTTTCGCTGGATCGGCGAGTTCTGCTGCAACGGCCTCGATCGAATAGAACTCGGCCTCGAACAGGGCAAGATCGGCCGCCGGATAAGCTATGGCGAAGCCTTCTGCGAGGAAAGTCTGACGAAAGGTGGCGAGCTTCAACGCGGCAAGCGCGGCGACATCGTCAGCATGGGCGGGGCGGATGGTGTTCATGGCGTGCGGAAAGACAGAGAAAAGGGCGCGGAAGATATCTCCCGCGCCCTGGTTTCTCAGCGTCGTGAAACAGCTTAGCCGTTTTCGCGCTTCTTGAGCGCTTCGCCCAGGATGTCGCCGAGCGAGGCGCCCGAGTCCGACGAACCATATTGGGCGACGGCCTGCTTTTCCTCGGCGATCTGCATCGCCTTGATGGAGAGCGTGGGCTTCTTCGAGCGATCATAGCCGGTCACCATCGCGTCGAACTTCTGACCAACCTGGAAGCGCTCAGGCCGTTGCTCGTCGCGATCGCGACCGAGATCGCCCCGCTTGATGAACCCAGCCGGACCAGCCTCGCCGGCTTGGACCTCAAGGCCACCGTCGGTGACGGCGAGAACGGTCACGGTGACGATCGCGTTCTTGGCGATCTTGCCCTCGCCGCCCGTACCGGCCGTGGCAACGCCGCCACGCTCGAGTTGCTTGATGCCGAGCGAGATGCGCTCCTTTTCCGAGTCGATGTCGAGCACGACCGCTTTGACGGTCTCGCCCTTGTGATGAAGCGCCAGCGCTTCCTCACCCGACACGCCCCAGGCGATGTCGGACATGTGAACCATGCCGTCCACATCGTTGTCGAGACCGATGAACAGGCCAAACTCGGTGGCGTTCTTGACCTCGCCCTCGACGGTCGAGCCGATCGGGTGAGCCTCGGCAAAGGCTTCCCACGGATTGTTGATCGCCTGCTTCAGGCCCAGCGAGATGCGACGCTTCTCCGCGTCGACCTCGAGGATGACGACTTCGACCTCCTGGCTTGTCGAGACGATCTTGCCGGGGTGCACGTTCTTCTTGGTCCAGCTCATCTCCGAAACGTGAACAAGGCCCTCGATACCCGGCTCGAGCTCGACGAAGGCGCCATATTCAGTGATATTGGTGACCCGACCCGAGAATTTGCCGCCAAGCGGATATTTCGCGGCCGCACCCTCCCACGGATCACTTTCCAGCTGCTTCATGCCGAGCGAGATGCGCTGGGTATCCTTGTTGATGCGGATGATCTGGACACGGACGACGTCGCCGATGTTGATCATTTCGTTCGGGTGGCCGACGCGCTTGTAGCTGAGGTCGGTGACGTGCAGCAGACCGTCGATGCCGCCGAGATCGACGAAGGCGCCGTAATCGGTGATATTCTTGACGACGCCGTCGATCACCTGGCCCTCGTGGAGCGACTGGATCAGGCCCGACCGCTGCTCGGCGCGTGTCTCTTCGAGAACTGCGCGACGCGACACCACGATGTTGCCGCGACGACGATCCATCTTGAGAATCTGGAAGGGCTGCGGGATGTCCATCAGCGGGGTGACGTCGCGAACCGGCCGGATGTCGACCTGGCTGCCCGGCAGGAAGGCCACGGCACCGTTAAGGTCGACAGTGAAGCCGCCCTTGACCCGGCCGAAGATCACACCCTCGACGCGGCTGGACTGACCGAACTCGGCTTCGAGCTTGTCCCAGGCGGCTTCGCGGCGCGCACGATCGCGGCTGAGCATCGCCTCGCCATGGACGTTCTCGACCCGGTCGACATAGACCTCGACTTCGTCGCCAACGACCAGCTCGGCCTTCTGGCCCGGCGCAGGCGCGAATTCGCGCAGCGGCACCCGGCCCTCGGACTTGAGGCCGACATCGATGACGGCCATATCATTTTCGATCGCGGTGACGGTGCCCTTCACGACGCGGCCTTCGAAGCCTTCGTTCTCGCCGCCGAGGGTCTGGTTGAGCATCGCCGCGAAATCGTCGCGGGTCGGGTTTGCCATAGTGGCCATAGAAACAGTTATCCTACTCGATCATTATTCCGGCCATCCGGTTGTATCCGGAGGTCTTTGGGCCAGAACCGCCCCAGAAGCCCCATGCCGCTGCGGCATCCTTGGTCGATGATTCGCGGAAGCTTCCGGCAAAGCGGAAAGGCGCAGCAAAGGCCCGGCCTTTCTCGACCGGTCCCCTGACGCGCCTGCTGGGCGATCGCTTCCTAGCGGCTCGCCTTATGGCCTTCCACGAGCGTAATCGCCCGCTGGACGGCGGCGTCTATACTCAGATCGGTGGTATCGAGCAAGTCGGCATCTGCGGCCCGGCGCAACGGTGCGGCGGGCCGGTTCGTGTCGCGATCGTCTCGCGCGCGGATATCGGCGAGGACCTCATCGAAGCTGGCGCTCTCGCCTGCGCCGCAAAGCTCGCGGAATCGGCGCTGCGCCCGTATCTCGGCGCTGGCGGTGACGAACAGCTTCGCATCGGCATGCGGCGCGATCACCGTGCCGATGTCGCGCCCGTCCAGAACCGCGCCGCCGGGCTGGGCGGCGAACAGCCGCTGCCGTTCCAGCAGAGCGTCGCGCACCTGCTGATGCACCGATACCAATGAGGCCGCCCGGCCGCCCGCCTCGGACTTCAGCGTAGGATCGCCGAGCAGCGCGTCGGGAAAGTTGCAGGCGTGGAGTGCGTCCTCGGCATCGGCGGGATCCCCTCCTGCTCGGAGAACCGTGACGCCGACCGCGCGGTAGAGCAGCCCCGTATCGAGGTGCGGCAAGCGGTAGTGGCCTGCTAATGCCCTCGCGATCGTTCCCTTGCCCGAGGCGGCGGGCCCATCGACCGCGATAATCACGCGGCCACCGCGCCGATTTCGGCCATAAGCGCGGCGAAAGCCGGGAAGCTGGTGGCGACCGGACCCATATCGTCGATGACGACCGGATCGCGCGATACGAGCCCGGCAACCGCAAAGCTCATCGCGATGCGATGATCGAGGCGCGCGGCGATGGTGGCCCCGCCGGCGAGCCGGGCGCCGCCCGTGCCATCGATGACCAGGCCGTCTTCGAGTTCCTCGACCCGCGCGCCGATGGCGCGCAACCCTTCGGCCATCACCGAGATGCGATCGGATTCCTTGACACGCAGCTCTTCAAGACCGCGCGCAACCGTGCGTCCCTCGGCGACCGCCGCTGCGACGAACAGGACCGGGAACTCATCGACCATGGACGGAACCAGCTCATGCGGCGTCTCGATGCCGCTGAGCTGCGAATGGCGGACCACGATGTCGGCGACCGGCTCACCGCCCACCTCACGTGCATTGGCGAAACTGATGTCGCCGCCCATCATACGCAGCACATCGAACAGGGCGGCACGGGTGGGATTGAGGCCGACATTGGCGATCGTCAGCTGCGAGCCTGGTACGATCAGGCCGGCTACGACCGGGAAGGCGGCCGACGACGGGTCTCCGGGGACGACGATATGCTGCGGCAGCAACTCGGCTTCCCCGCGAAGCGAGATGATCCGCGTCGTCCCATCTAGCTCGACATCCAGCTCGGCACCGAAACCCTTGAGCATTCGCTCGCTATGGTCGCGGGTGGGCACGGGTTCGATCACCCGCGTAATCCCGGGCGCGTTCAGGCCTGCGAGCAACACCGCCGACTTGACCTGAGCGGAAGCCACGGGAAGGCGATATTCGATCGGGACCGCCGGGCACAGACCACGCAGCATCAGCGGCAGTCGGCCGCCGGGGCTCGCGTTCACGTCGGCGCCCATCAACGACAGCGGCTCGATCACCCGGTTCATCGGACGCCTAGACAGCGATGCGTCGCCGGTGAAGGTGGCGGTGATGGCATGGCTCGCGACCAGGCCCATCAGCAGCCGGGTGGACGTGCCGGAATTGCCCATCTCGAGCGCCGCCTGCGGCTGGAGCAGCCCGCCGACGCCGACGCCGTGAATGCGCCACACATCGTCCTCGCCCCGCTCGATCGAGGCGCCCATCGCCCGCATCGCCGCGGCAGTCGCCAGGACGTCCTCCCCGGTGAGCAGCCCTTCGACGCTGCTTTCGCCGACCGCAAGCGCGGCCAGCATCAGCGCCCGGTGCGAGATCGATTTGTCTCCTGGCACGGTGACCGTGCCCCGGAGCGGTCCGAGCGTCGAGAAGCTGGCTGGTCGAGGCGTTGCACCGTGCATGAGGCGCGGCTTTTGACAGCGGCGTCTCGCTATGGCAAGGCGCCGGTCGCTTCGGCCGTCCGGACTCGGGCGGTCGCATATTCCCAATGATGTGACTGGAGTTTCTGCACCGTGGTGAAACCGGAATGGGGCACCAAGCGGACTTGCCCGAAATGTGGTATCCGCTTCTACGATCTCGAAAAGGACGATCCCGTCACGTGCATCGAGTGCGGCACGGCGTGGGAACCCGATCCCATCCTCAAATCGAAGCAGCCATTGCCGTTCGACGCGCCCAAGAAGGAGAGCGGCGAGAACAAGGATGTCGACTCGACGCTCGCCGACGAGGATCTGGACATCGATGAGGATGCTGAACAGAATCCGGACGACGATGTCGACCTCGGCGGTGACGATGATATCGGGCTCAACACCGCAGACGACGACGACGAGAGCTGATCGATGCGCCGGGCGTCGACAGGCGCCCGGCCGTGAACTTCCCGAATCGGCGCACCATGCTAAAAGGGCTCTTGCGAGCTTGGTCATCCTGACCTAAAGGGCGCGCTCCGCCGCCGGGCCCAACCGGTGCGCGATACGAATGGCACGGGGCCGTAGCTCAGCTGGGAGAGCGTCGCAATGGCATTGCGAAGGTCAGGGGTTCGATCCCCCTCGGCTCCACCAGCCTTCCCAACTACCTAGTTGATTCTATGGCGCGTTGTCCGGGCGGGGACGCTCGTCGGACCGCATGACGCATTCAAATTCAGGTATGCCGCGTGTTCGGCCATTGTAGCCTTCATTGTCTGGCGCTGCAGCTGCAGCTGCACGAAGCTCTGCCGGGCCTAATCGTCTGATAGAAGTACGGATCTCTGGTCTTGAAGAGATTGATCCATGACTTTGCTGCCAATAGCTAGTGACAGGTGGCCCAGGGTTCCCAGGCGCACGGGACAAAGGATCGCAGGGCGTCAGCGCTAGAGAAGTTCCGGGAGTGAAGATATGGCAGGCAACTTCGACCTGGTGATCCGCGGCGGAACGATCCTCGACGGCAATGGCGGCGAGCCTTATGAAGCCGATCTCGCGGTCCAGGGTCGGCGGATCGCCTGCATCGGCGATATCCGCGAGAAGGGCCGCGACGAGATCGACGCGCGAGGCAAAATCGTCTGTCCGGGGTTCATCGACGTCCATACGCATTATGACGGCCAGATCACGTGGGAACGCCAGTTATCTCCTTCTTCCGGACACGGGGTTACCACCGTCGTAATGGGAAACTGCGGGGTCGGATTTGCACCGGTACGTCCCGATCATCACGACATCCTCATCAGGCTGATGGAGGGGGTGGAAGATATACCAGAGGCGGTGATGGCAGAGGGCGTTCCGTGGGCATGGGAGAGTTTTGGCGACTACCTGGATTTTATCGAGCAACGCCACGCCGACATCGACTTCGCCGCGCAACTGCCGCACAGCCCCCTCCGTGTGTATGTGATGGGACAACGCGGAGTCGATCTCGAGCCGCCTACCGAAAATGATCTCGCCGTCATGCGGCGCATGACGAGCGAAGCTTTGAAAGCGGGTGCAATAGGCGTTTCTACTTCGCGCGCGCTCGCTCACCGCTTTCGAGACGGCCGTCTCGCTCCGTCCGTGGCGACGGAGGAACAGGAGCTGATGGCTCTCGCAGATGGTCTGGCTGATGCCGGCCGTGGCGTTTTTCAAATCACGCCCGCGATGCACATCGATGCGCGAGATGAACTCACGCTAATGCACCGCCTCATTCATCGTTCGCGCGCGCCTCTTTCCTTCAGCCTTCTCGCCAATGTCAATCGCCCGGCGAATTGGGATATTTATGTGGCCGCGCTGGACGAGGCCGCTCGAACGGGCCTTCCTCTTCGCGGCCAGTTTCCCGCGCGTCCGATCGGAACCATATTCGGTCTCGACCTGAGCTATCACCCCTTTTCGCTTAATCCCAGCTTTCGGGCGATCGAACATCTGCCACTCACGGCAAAGGTCGAGCGGATGGGTGACCCCAGCTTTCGAGAGCGCCTTCTGGCGGAAGCTCCGGAGGATCCTAATGCATTCTTCCGCTCCGTAGTAATGCGGGACAAGGGATTGTTCGTGCTGCGCGATCCGCTGAACTACAACAGGTCACACGACAGCAGCCTCGAAGCTAAAGCCGCTCGTCAAGGACGACCCTTGAGGGACGTCATCTACGATACGCTGTTGGAAGATGGCGGCAACGCCATGATCTGGGCACCATCCGCGTGGGATATCGAAGCACAGCTGAGACGATCAGCGCCACTTCTTAACCATCCGAATGCGGTCGTCGCGCTGGGCGATGGCGGCGCGCATTATGGGATGATTTGCGACGCCGCTTACACCACCTATCTACTAACTCAGCGCCTTGGCGACGGGGGGACAGACCTGCCGCACGCGATCCAGGCGCTGTCCGCACGGCCGGCCCAGCTGGCAGGATTCGGTGATCGCGGCCTGTTGCGTGCGGGCTATAAGGCCGACATCAACATCATCGACATGGACCGGCTTTCTCTCCGTGTCCCCCAAGTGGTCCGCGATCTTCCCGCCGAGGGGCGCCGTCTTACCCAGGCCTCGGTCGGCTATGACGCTACACTCGTCTCGGGAACGATCATCCAACGTGGCGGCGAGCGCACCGGAGCGACGCCCGGCCGCCTCGTTCGTGGGAGCAATCGCCAACGAGGAAATCGCCAATAATCAGCGAGTGCTGGCGACCATCTTGAGGAGGCGTTGCCAGAGCAACCAGAGTGATGTCGAAGCAACCGCACCGTCTGCGATGACGGGACGGACTCTGCTCAACTATTTTTTCGTTCCACCATCATCTTTCAGCCTGCGGATCTCGCCGGGCCGATCGTACGCTGGCCAACAGCTCGACCGACCCCACCAAGGCCAAAAAAAAGGGGCGGAGCAGATCGCTCCGCCCCCCCAGGAACGGTGTCCTATCCGGGCTTAGACTAGAACTTCACGGTTCCGGTCACACCAAAAGTCCGCGGCTCCTGCTGCGATCCGGCGATGAAACCGAGCGGGGCGACGAAGGTCGAATTAATGAATTTCTGCTCGTTGGTGAGATTACGGCCAAAGACCGCAATTTCGTAATTGTCGCCGATTTCGAGAGCGGCACGTGCGCCCAGCAACCCGATCGCGGGCGCGGTCGTTGCCGCGACGATCGCGCTGTTTTCCGGATTCTGGGGGAACTGATATGGCCAAGTCGGCATATCGCTGCGCCACGCATAGTCTACGTGCAGGTTGAGCCGTACATCGCTGGTGAAGAGCGTGGTATAGTCGGCCGCCAAGGTGAACTGCTTCTTCGGGACATACTGGAAGCGCTCAAATCTGCGGTCGCCAGAGAGATCGGCGAATTTGATGTACTTTGGATGGACGTAGGCCGCCGAGGCGCTCAGCCGCAGCCCCTCGGCGACCAGCGCCTGGACCTCGATTTCCCCGCCGCGATATCTGGCCTTGCCCGCGTTGCTGATGAGCGTGGCGGTGCCGATGAGGGTCGGGACCAGCGTGGTACGCTGCAGGCCCTTGACGTCGGACGTGTACAGCGCCGCGTTGACCCGCAAGCGACGATCGAGGAATTCGCTCTTGACGCCGATCTCGTGCGAGTAGGCGACCTCGGGCCCGAACGGGATGAATGATACGAGGGTCGCCGCGCGCAGATTCTGGCCGCCGGAGCGGAAGCCCTTCGACGTCTTCACATAAAGGAGAATATCGTCGGTCGGTTTCCATTCGAGGCCCGCGGTGTAAGACCAGCCGCCAAATGAATCCCGCCGCCTCGTGGAACATTGGGCGGGGCCGACAATTTCGGCGCCGAGATTGATGGCCAACCCTGAAACCTGACAGGTGGTCACTCCGCTCGTACGGTTATAGCCGTTGTTACGCTGATCCAGGCCCTTGTCGTCGACCGAATAGCGCAGGCCGCCGGTAGCAGAAACCGTGTCGGTGAAGTGGTATGTCGCCTGGGAATAGACGCCGATGCTGTCGTTATCGATCCTGCCTTGCTGGTGCTGATTGATCGGGTTGAGCAGCGGCACGATAACCGAAAGCGACTGGTCGTAGCCCTTCTCATGGAACGCGAACGCGCCCGCCGCGAAATCCAGACGGTCGTCGAACGCCTTGCCCGTCGTCTGGACCTCGATCGACTTCTGGGTAAGGCGCTGCTTGAACGCAGATAGCGCGATCTGGAAAGACGAGCCGTCAAGATCGGTCAACGCACTGGTACGAACGCGGCGATAACCGGAGATAAGCTTGATCTGGCCCCAGTCCGTATCCAGCGTGCCTATGAAATTATAGGTATGGGTCCGCGCCTTGCTATAGGGAACTTCATTGGCGCGCGTCATCCGCGGGCTCTGGTTGTAAGAGGCTGCTTCCGCATTGAGAATGCCCAGCCCCAGCGCGGTGGATGCCGCGGCATTCGCCGCGCTCGTGGGCGCGGGGCCGCCGGACACTATCCCGGCATAGAGCGCCGCCGTGCTCCCAACAGTGAAAGTCGAGTTCGAGGCAGTGTAGCTGGTAGTGGCGAGCCTGATCTGGTTGGCCGGCGACGAATCATCGGAGTTATAATATTCGCCGGAGACCAACAGGCTGAGCGTCTCGGTAGGCTTGAACAGAATTTTTCCGCGAACGCTCTGACGATCACGATCATTGAACTTCCGTCCGTTCGGGGAACCGACTGGCGGGCGCTTGCCGACCGCGCCAAATGCGGAGGGATTGACGGCCGTGCTCGCGCCGGGGGCTGCCGTGTTGCGCGTGTACCCATCTCGCTTCAACCAGAGGCCGGCGACGCGGACGGCGAGCTTCTCACCGAGCGGTACGTTGATGAAGCCGTCAAGCTGGCGCTCGTTGAAACGTCCATAGGTGCCGGACAGCCGGCCGCTAAACGCCCCGATCACGGGATCATTCGTGCTGATCAGAATCGCGCCGCCGGTGGTGTTACGGCCGAACAGCGTGCCCTGGGGTCCCTTCAGCACCTGAACCGCCGAAACATCGAGGATGCTTCCGTTCAGCCCATAAGCGCGCGCCCAGTTCACGCCGTCGACATAGGTGCCGACCGAGGGATCGAGCGTCGCGAGCTGATCGGTCTGAACCATGCCGCGAAGCGTCACGTTGAACGCCGCTGCCGATGACGCGCCGCCACGGGTTGACAGACCCGGGGTGAACTGAGCCACATCGACCAGGTTCTGCACGTTGCGGGTCCTGAGCTCCTGGCCGCTCAGCACGGTCACGGCGACGGGAACGTCCTGCTGGTTCTCCGCCACGCGACGCGCGGTCACGACGATGTCACCCAGACCGCTTTCCTCTGCTGTCTCGGCAGCAGCCTGCGCATGAAGTGGCGCACCAGTGGCGACGATCGCGACAAGCGAAACGCGGATCAATAGCTTCGATATGCTGATTTTGGACATGTGTCCTCTCCCCCTTTTGCATATATGCAGATAACTGTCAGACTTTGTCGATTTTGTGATGCGTTAGAATAAATTGCGAAAAACGACAATAGAGTAAATGCTTGGATGTCTAACTTCAGATATGCAGACGTGGCTACGACGACCAAGACGACAGTACGTATTTAATGACGCTGGATGCGATATGAGCTGGCCGGCAGCCGGCCACCATTATCGCTTTCCAACTACGGCACGGCGGTCGCGCGAACCGTACACGATCGGCTGAGGCATCAGGCAGTGACATGCCCCGCCGGGTCATTATCCTGCCCGGCGGGGCATCATGAACGCTAGTGTCTGCCTCTGTACGTGACGTGCCGCCTTTGGCCATCAGTTCACGAAGAGCGTGATCACCGAAGCGGGCTCAATCGCGCGTGAAGCTGCCCCCCGAAGCGGCCTTCTCCTTGAGAAGCGCGGCAGGCCGGAACCCCGGCCCATGGACCTTCTCAAGCTCCTCGAGCTTCGCGACGATCTTGGCCAATCCGACCGTATCCGCCCAGAACATCGGCCCGCCCGTATAGACCGGCCAGTTATACCCCAGAATGCAGGCCACATCGATGTCCGACGCGCGGCTGGCGATGCCTTCCTCCAGCACCTTCGCGCTCTCGTTAACGACCGGATAAAGCAGTCGCTCGACGATCTCGTCAGCGCTCAGCGTGTCACGGGCCGTGATGCCCTTATACTTGGCGAAGTCCGCGATGATCGCATTGGCTTCCTCCGAAACGATCGGCCGCCGATTTTCGTCATAATCATAATAGCCGGCCTTGGACTTCTGTCCCAGCCGCTCGGCCTTGACCAGATCGCCCCTGACCGACCTTTCCGTTTCGCCACGACCGATGACGTCCAGTCCGACGAGATCGATCATCTGGAACGGCCCCATGGCGAAACCATAGTTGTAGATCGCCGCATCGACCTCCGTCGGAGGGGTACCTTCCAGGATGATGTCGTCGGCGTGGTCCTTGCGGGGGCCAAGTACCCGGTTGACGATGAAGCCTGGGCCGACCCGCGAGAGGACCGCGACCTTGCCGATCTTCTTGGCCAGAGCCATCGCGGTCGCGATGACCTCCTTCCCGGTCTTTGCGCCGCGCACGACCTCGAGCAGGCGCATCACATTGGCGGGCGAGAAGAAGTGAAGGCCGATCACCGACTCCGGCCGCGATGTCACGGACGCGATCTCGTCGATGTCGAGATAGGAGGTGTTGCTGGCGAGGATCGCGCCCTTCTTGGTGATCGCGTCGAGCTTCCCAAAGATATCCTTCTTGATCGCCATTTCTTCGAAGACGGCCTCGATCACCAGATCGACGCCGGAAAGGGCCTCCAGGCCGATCACCGGCGTGATCAGCCCCATGCGGTGCTCGACATCTTCGGCCTTGAGCTTGCCCTTGCTGGCGCTGATCTCGTAATTCTTGCGGATCACCGACACACCACGATCCAACGCCGCCTGGTTCATCTCGACCAGGGTGACCGGGATGCCGACGTTGAGGAAGTTCATCGTGATGCCGCCACCCATCGTGCCGGCGCCGATCACGCCCACGGACTTGATCGGCAGGATCGGCGTGTCGGCGGGCACGTCGGGCACCTTGGCCGCTTGGCGCTCGGCGAAGAAATAGTAACGCTGCGCCGCCGACTGGGTAGAGTCGTGCAATTCCTCGAACAGCTCCCGCTCGCGCTTGATGCCCTGCTCGAAGGGCAACTCGACGGCCGCCTCGATCGATTTGATGATGCTTTCGGGCGCCAGGAAGCCGCGGTGGGCCCGGGCATGCTTACGACGGAAATCCTCGAACAGCGCATGGTTGCCCTTGTCGGCGTCCACCTTGTCCTGCCGGTCGCGCACCCGCTCGAGCGGCTTGCCCTCGGCGACGACCTTGCGAACGAAAGCGACCGCGTCCTCACGCAGCTTGCCCTCTTCGGCGAGCGCGTCGATCATGCCCAGCTCCAGGGCCTTCTTCGCCGCAACCGGCTCTCCGCCGACAATGATATCGAGCGCCGCCGCCGCACCGACTATGCGCGGCAGGCGTTGCGTGCCGCCGGCGCCGGGAAGCAATCCGAGCTTGACCTCTGGCAGGCCGACCTTGGCGGAAGGCACCGCGATGCGGTAATGGCAGGTGAGCGCCAGTTCGTACCCACCGCCGAGGGCCGTGCCATGTATCGCGGCGACCACCGGCTTGCTGCTGCTCTCGATCACCTCGAATACACCGAGCAAGCTCGGCTCCTGGAGGGGCTTGCCGAACTCCGAGATATCCGCTCCGGCGAAGAAGGTGCGGCCGCCGCAGATCAGAACGATGCCCTTGACCTCGTCATTGGCGACGAATGAGCGAAATCCTTCGTCGAGCGCGCGCCGCACCTGGATGCCCAGCGCGTTCACCGGCGGCGAGTCGATCGTGATGATGCCGATGCCATCTTCGATCGTGAAAGTTCCTACATTGCTCAACTTTTCATCTCCCCAGTGGCGGCCGTTCATCGCGTGCCTATGGCCGGATCGAACCTGCTGTGGCGTGTCCGGTGGCGTCGTTAGCCGATGGTTGCGCTCGATGCCAGCCCGAGCGGGCGTCAGCAAGCCAGTTCGGTAACCTGCGAGTGGCTGGCGGCAATCGACTTGAGCGCGGCATAGGCATCGTGGACGGCGTTACCGATGCGACCGGTGCGATGGCTGTCGCCAATGACGAAACACTGGATCCTGGGATCGATGCCTTCGATCATGTCTGCCAGTGAGTCCCGCCCCTGCGCGATCACCACGCGGTCTGCCGGACATTGCCGAACCTGACCGTCCTCACCGCATAACTCGGCAAATCCTTCCGCGATCCGGATGATCCGGGTGGACGGCACGATCGTAACGCGTTCGTTCGCGGTGAGACGCTCGATCAACATCTTACGATATACGAATTCCGCCGCGCGGGCGAGATCGCCGCGCGGCGACCGCGAGACAAGCGTGACCTCGACGCCGAGCTTCGCAAGAAACTCCGCGGTCTCGCATCCGGTCTCCCCGCCGCCATAGACGATGGCACGCTGGCCAGGTGCGAGGCCAGCGTCCACCTGCCCCATGAGCAATTCGTAGGAATCGATCACATGCGGACCTTCGATGCCATCGACCTCGAGCGGTCGACGCTTCGTCCCGGCCGCGACGAAGACGAGGTCGGGCTTCTTCGCCGAAATCGTTTCGGCGTCGAGGCTGCTCTCGAGATGGACGCGCACATTGCTGTTGCGGATACGCCGCAACAGGTAGGACCGATATTCATCGAACTTGTCTTTGCCCGGAGGGGCGCCCGATGCGATTAGGCCGCCGCCCAACACTGGCCGGGCTTCGTGAAGCTCCGTCTCGAAGCCGGCCTCGGCAAGCATGAGCGCCGCCGATATCCCGCCGGGCCCCGCGCCCACGACCAAAGCTAGACGGCCCTTGCCCAGATCGGTGGGAATCGGCGGATCGAGCTCGTTCCCCGCGCGGGGATTCTCGGCACAGGTCATCGGATGGGTGGCGCCGCTGATGCACCAGTTGCAGCTGGTGCAGGGGCGCACATCGGCGAAGCGCCCCTCTTTCACCTTTCGAGGCCATTGAGAGTCGGCCAGCGCGGGCCGCGCCAGCGCTATGAGATCGGCCTCTCCGTCGCGCAGCGCGCGTTCGGCAGTCTCCGGCCGGCGAATGTGTCCGACCGCGATCACCGGCACACCGGTCGCGCGTCGCAGGCGCCCGGCATAGGGAATGCGCCAGCCTTCCGGCGCAGACATCGGCTCCATCACCCGCTCGAAACTGGCCGGTCCCTGACCGGTGGACGCATGGAAACCGCTGGTTCCCGCCGCGACCAGCATCCGGCCGTTGATCTCCGTATCGGCGATCGTCACTCCGCCGGGCAGGAATTCGTCGACCGAAAGGCGGAAAATGAGCGGCTTGTCGCCTATCTCGCTGCACACGGCTTTCGATATCGCGATAGGGAATGCCATTCGCCGCTCGCTGTCGCCGCCCCATTCATCGTCACGCTGGTTGCACAATGGCGAGATGAACTGGGCGACGAGATAGCCGTGCGCCGCGTGGATTTCGACGCCGTCATACCCGGCCTCGGCGACGAGCCGCGCACTATATGCGAAGCGATCGACAAGGCCGCGCACCTCGTCCGACGTAAAGGCGCCCGAGACCAATTTGGTCGGATCTTTCCTCGAATAGACGGGGCTCGCCGCCTTAGGTAAGGGGACGAAGCGCCGGTCCGCGAAACGGCCGCCATGCTGCAGCTGGACGAAGATGGATGCGCCGGTGCTCTTTACCGCATCGACCAGCCGTTTGTGCCCGTCGAGATTGTCGCGGCTGTCCAGCGAAAGCTGATTTTTCTCCGTCCGCCCGGTGACGGGGTCGACGCAGGTGAACTCGACCACGATGAGCCCGAATCCTCCGATCGCACGCTCTCGATAAAAGGCCAGGTGGCGCGGCTGGACGCTGCCGTCCTCCCCGGCATATTCGGTCGACATTGGCGCCATCACCAGCCTGTTGCGGAGTTTGACGCCAGCGAGGTCGAACGGATCGAAGAGATGCGGATAGTCTTGCGTCATCTATTCCCCTAACCCCGTTGCACGGGCGGCACTACCGAACCGCGGCAGCACCCGTCTATCATGCCTCCGGCAGCATTCCGGCTGCGCGCAGCGCCTTCGCGGCTACGGTCGCGGCCGAACTCGCCGCGGGGAAACCCGCATAACCCGTCGCCTGGTACAAAAGCTGTTCGATATCCGAGATCGTGGCGCCGTTCCGGATCGCGGCCGGCACGTGGATCGTGAGCTCGTCATACGCCCGCAGCGCGACGAGGATCGCTACGGTGATCAGGCTCCGTGTGCGAAGATCGATGCGGTCGTCGGTCCAGAGAGGTTCGAAGACGCCGTTGAGCGAAAGTTGCGCCAAGTCGCCCGCGAAGTTCTTGCTCGTGTCCTTTTCGGCGACGCGGTTGAGAATCTCGGGGGGAAGCATGTTGTTGAGGATCTTGAACGCTTTCTCCGTACGTTCCGACATAGCACTCTCCTTCCGCGGCATCCGTTGCCGATCATCCATCTTCCGGGATCGACGACCCGTTACATGCGAATCCCCCCTTGGGCAATCGTCGCGCAGCTGACCGGCGACAGCCTGGACTTCCGCTCTGGCGACGCGGCCGGACTCCTCCTTGCAAACACGCAGGAAGCATATTGCCAGTGACGTTTCAGCGTCTATTCCGAGCGCGGTCGGTAGATTCGCAGGCGACGTGCATGTTGCCCTGTTTGGATTGCCGAATCAGTCGAAGCGAGGGAACCAGAAATGGCAGGCGTGTTATCGGGTCTCAGGATCGTTGAGATCGGCGGTATCGGACCAGGTCCGTTCGCGGGCATGATGCTCGCGGATCATGGCGCGGATGTCATCACGATCCAGCGCAAGGGCGGCTATTTCGTACAAGAAGACGCGTCCTCGCGCTCGCGACGCTCGATAGTCCTCGACATAAAGACCCCCGAGGGCCTCGATCTCGCCAAGCAGCTTTGCCGCTCGGCGGACGGCCTGATCGAAGGCTTCAGGCCGGGCGTCATGGAACGGCTCGGGTTGGGGCCCGAAGCGCTCCTCGCCGAGAATCCGTCACTGGTTTACGGCCGGATGACTGGATGGGGGCAATTTGGGCCGCTGTCGCAAAGTGCCGGGCACGATATCAATTATATCGGGATTACGGGCGTGCTCCACGCCGTGGGCGAGCGCGGGCGCGATCCTGTTCCTCCGGTCAATCTCGTCGGTGACTTCGGCGGCGGCGGCATGCTGCTCGCTTTCGGAATGGTCGCCGCTCTGCTTGGCGTGCAGCGCGGAGCGCCGGGCCAGGTCGTCGACGCAGCGATGACCGACGGCTCCGCGCTCCTCGCCGCAATGTGCTACGGCCAATTCGCCCAGGGCACATATCGCGACGAGCGCGGCACGAACTGGTGCGATGGCGGTGCGCACTATTACAGCGCTTATCGTTGCTCCGACGGGCGGTGGATCTCGATCGCTTCTTGGGAGCCGCAATTTTACGCCCAACTCCGGACGCTGATGAATCTGGACGACCCCGTGTTCGACGCGCAGCAGGACGAGGTAGCCTGGCCTATGCTGAAGGAACGATTGGCTGCAATCTTCCTCACCCGCTCACGCGACGAATGGTGCGACCTTCTGGAAGGCACCGATGTCTGCTTCGCGCCTGTACTATCGCTGGCCGAGGCCCCCAGCCATCCGCACAATGTTGCTCGAAGGACCTTCATCGAGGTCGGCGGCATCGTGCAGCCTGCACCTGCACCGCGCTTCTCCGCCACGCCGGCCCCCGAACCGAAGCCGGCCTCGCCACCCGGCGGCGAAGGCGATGCGGTCCTGCGTGAGATAGGCTTGGACGACTCGCAGATCGCAGACCTCCGCACGCGCCGCGTCGTCGGCTGAACCGGAAAGACTGGAGCTTGGAAGTGGCATACGAAAATATACTCTACGAAATGGTTGGCGACGTTGCGGCGATCCGTCTCAACGACCCGGCCACGCTGAACGCGATGTCCGATTACATGGGGGCCGAGCTCCTGGACGCGATCCGACGCGCCGAACGGGAGGCAAAAGCGATCCTCCTGACGTCTGTAGGGCGGGCGTTCTCCTCCGGCGCCAACCTGTCCGACCAGACGTTCGACCTGGATGATCCGCACCGCGATGTCGGGCTCGGTCTCCAGAACATCTATAATCCGATGCTGCTGGACATGCGGAAGTCCGCGCTGCCGATCATCGCCGCCGTCAAGGGCGCAGCGGTCGGTGTCGGCTGCGGCATCGCCTGCTCCGCCGACCTGATCGTGGCCGGTGAGAAGGCTTTTTTCTTTCCCGCCTTTCGTCACGTCGGCCTGTCCCCCGACGGCGGGCTGAGCTACATGCTGGTTCGCGCCATTGGCCGGGTCCGGGCGATGGAGTTGATGCTGCTCGGACGACGCCTACCCGCGCCGGAGGCGCTCGAATGGGGGCTTGTCAACTATGTGGTGCCCGACGATCAGGTCGAGGACAAGGGGATGGAGCTCGCCACTTCACTCGCGGCCGGCCCGCGCTCGATCGCGTTCATCAAGCAGGCAGCTTGGGCCGCGCTCGATGCCAGCCTTGCCGAACAGGTCCAGTTAGAGCGCGAGCTCCAGCGCGCAGCGGGCCGTACGGAGGATTTCTTCGAGGGCGTAAGCAGCTTCCGCGACGGGCGCCAGGCGACTTTCGTCGGTCGTTGAACGACCAAACCGAACACGAGGATTGCCGGTCAAACACAGTGGCGCGCCGCTCTCCGCGTGGGCGGAGAGCGGCGGCTATATTATCGGACCTCGACCTGAACTTCCGGGAAGCGTTCGAAGTAGAAGCCGAAACGCTCGCGTACCTTTTCGGGGTCGAGACCGAAGTCGCCTCGCAGATCATATTCGAGCTGACCATGCTTGCCGCGAGGATGTGCATCTATCGCACGGTTGAAAGCCGCGCGAGTCTCGTCGTCGAAGGGCACACCGGCCTTGTTATAGACGGCTTCGAGCTGCCCAAATGGATCGCGCATCAGTTCGTGGAAGTAGAGATCATAGGAGCGATCAGGATCGAGCTGATCCCGGTCTCGCACGCATCGGCGAAGCAGGCGCTCGTACCGATCCACCCAGTAGGACCCGATCTCCTCCACATCGATACGCTTGCGCTGGATACGTGCGCCATAGGCTAATCCGGTCATCACCGACTGTATCGCCGCCACCGGATCGCGATGGTTGATGATGATGAAGGCGCCGCCAAATGCCCGGTCCACCGCGGCCATCTGCTCCATGTGCTGCGGGCATTTTCCGACCCAGCGATTGGGGCCCTTTTGCCACACCAGCAACTGGATCGCGCGGCGCAGGTACCGGAGCGATGGCTCGGGATCGTGCGACATCTGATAATCGCGCCATGCCGGGATGGTCGCGAACCATTCGGGGTAATAGCTCCCGAAATCCATGGCGGTGAGTTCGATATCCTCGGTGATGTGATCCGGTGTGAATTCATGCGTGAGTTTGGTGAGCGGCATCAGCGCATCCGCCTGCGCCCACTCTTCCGCCGCGAGCGCAAAGCGCTGGTCGACCCCATCCTTGATGTAGCGGTCGGGGACCGGACGGATGGCTTCCCAATGCTGAAGTGAGCGCAGACGCGAGTCGGCTCCCATCAATTGGAGCATGTAGGTGGTGCCGGATCGCGGCAGTCCGGCGATGATGAGCGGCAGTTCCAGTTCGACCTTTTCGATCTCCGGATGCCGACGGATCATGTCCTCGACGTCGAGACGCGCCATGGCAAAGCGCAGCGCCAGTGCGAAAATGGCCGCACGCCCGCCCGAGGACAGATTCGGATCGGCGTCGGCGGAATCCATCCATATCTTGAGGCGGGGAAGGAAGCTCATGTCCCCAAAATAGTCGAGCCCGGTCTGCGCTTTGGCGGCGTCCATGACGGCTTCGGCCGTAAGGGTAACCGGGTGCGCGGCCGTATAGGCGAGCACCTGCTTCTGTTCCTCGGTCAACACCGGGTTTTTCAGGTCAGCGATCCTGATCCGCTCCGCGGCCATCTCTCTCACTCCTTAAATATATCTGTATATTGCTCTGTAGCGGTGCTTATTGGGCAAGCTAGGCGCGCTGTTCACCAAGAGCTGCCTTGGCGGCCATGATCCGACCCTCCAGCCAACCCAGCAAGTCGAAGATCTTGCCTTCGGTGCGGTCGGCCAGTTCGTCATAGATGGCGATTTCGGTCTCGCGCACCGTCTTGTTGGTCGGTTCGGCAAACGCCGCCATCTCGATGAGATGCAACGCCTTTTCCGGGTCGCCTGCGGAGAGATGCCGGGCCGCTCGGCGCGCGACTTCCTCCCCCCCGCCCATGGCCTCGACGATCTCGGACCAGAGTTCGCTCTGCGGCGTAGCATAGAGCTCGCTGGTACGTTCCTGATGGAACCAGCCGGCATATTCTTCGTACACCGCGCGGACGATCCAGTGGACCGGGCAACGGCCCTCGCGCGGCGTCAGATTCGCGGGAAGCGTGATCGTACGCATCATCGTCGGCAGATCCGTGCCCGCTTCCATCGCCTTAACGGTCGCGTCGTGCAGGTGGCTGACGGCATCCCGGACCTTGGTGAGATCGGCGCGGATTTGCTCTTTGCCCCGGATCGGCTGCTCGTGCCCGGTGATGAGCAATTCCGGCTCTTCCGCGAGTATGTCGCGGCAGTGCCTGAGCCAGCCCGGCACCGAACGCTGGCGATCGCCGCGCGCCGTGTAGAAATTTGGCAGGGCGCGATGGATCGCGCCGGCCCAGTTGCCGGTAAAGACCGTCTTCTCTTCGGGAAGCCATACGGCCAGCGAATCGAGCGTCTCTCCGGACCAGATCGACCGCAGCCGAAACAGCCGTCCGCCGACCCGGAACTCACATTCTTTGTGGAATGTGACCAGCGGGGTGGGGTCTCCAGCGTCGAGGCTGGCGGCCGTCTGCCCCGGTGGAAGCATGGCAGCGATGACTCGTGCGTTGCGCTTCCAGAAGAAACCCTCGAGCGCCCGGCGCTCGGCGACCAGCCGAGGGAACATGCGCTGTGCGCACATCTCCGTCCCCTCATCATAAAATGCGCGCCAGCCCCCGATATGATCGACATGGCCCTGCGTGAAGATCAGCTTCTCTATCTTCAGAGGCCGGCCAATCAGCTCTTCGATCTTCTCGCGAATTCGCGCGCCCTGGTGTGCGGCGCCACTATTGATCACGACGTCTCCCGCCGGATCGATGACCGCGTAGACGTTCGACGTCGCATGGACCATCACGATATGGTCGTTGACCCATTCAGCGGGTCGTTGCGCGTCCCACATGATCATCGGGACAACGGCATGATCGAGTGTGCGGAACCGGGTCATTTCGGTTCACCTCCGACGAGTGGACCGACCGTCGAGCACGGGACCACACGACCTTTTCTCATTACGGCTTCCCCTCATCCAACACGTCTGGCTGGCCATGTCGCGAGAACGCAGCCAGACCGCGCTTGCTATAGTTGCTGCGGAAACTGTCAAGGGTCTCGCTTCCGAGCCGATCGCGGTCATCATAGAGGCGCGCAGCGCTTGCGAACCAGCAGCGGTCGTGCAACTACGCGGCTACAATGCCAGATGCGATTGGCGTCATGGGATAGTGGAGAGGCTGAATGAGCGCTGCCGGAGATTTGTTCAGTTTGCATGGCAAGACCGTGCTCGTCACGGGTGGGAATGGCGGCCTGGGCCTGGCCTATGCGCGCGGCATGGTCCGCTACGGCGCTAACGCCATTCTCTGGGGCCGCGACGCCGCAAAGAACGAGACCGCCGTTGCGGAATTGAGCGGCATGGGAGCGAAGGTGTTCGCTCAGGTGGTAGACGTGACAGACGAGGCGCAGGTCATCGAGAGCTTCGCCGAGGCCGTACGCCGGGCCGGCAAGATCGACTGCTTCGTACAGAATGCGGGCTTCAACAACCCGGCGCCGTCATTCATGGAGCTAAGCAGCGAACAATTTCACGCGCAGATCAATGTCGCCTTGAATGGCGGCTTCTATTCGCTACGCGAGGCTGCTCGTCATATGTCGGACAGGGCGGCCAAGGGAGACCGCGGCGGCTCGATCATCCTGTGCGGCAGCGGTACCGTCTTTGGCGGAGTCGCCGGAATGGAACATTATGGTGCCGCGAAGGCCGGTCTGGCCGCTATAATGCGAGGCATGGCGACGGAACTGGCTCCAATCGGCGTCCGGGTAAACATGATCGCGCCAGGATATATCAAAACCGATCTTGCCGGCGACGCTGCGGCGGCGGCCGACGAGATGTTCTCCCAGCGTACACCCGCCCGCAGGGTCGGCGTTCCCGCCGATGTGGAAGCCGCGGCGGTCTACCTCGCCTGCGATGCCTCGTCGTTCCACACGGGCGACATCCTCAACATCGATGGAGGTTGGCTTGCCAGCTACTTCTGAGGGCCTGAGGCCAATGCTCCAGCCGGGCTTCGCGCCGTTCCATCAGCTCGCCTGGGTGACCCCGGATCTCGAGCGCAGCATGGAGCAGTTCCGCACATCCTATGCGGTTCCCTCCTTTCATGTCCTGGAGGCCAGCTTCCCCGCGACGATCGGCGGCGAGGTGGGGCCCATGGAATTGCGGCTCGCGCTCGCCTATGTCGACGATGTCCAACTCGAGCTGATCCAGCCGATCAGCAAGGGCCTTTCGCGGATATATACGGATGTCCTCCCAAAGGACGGCAGCCATCGCAACGTTTTCCACCATGTTTGCGTGAAGGTGAAAGGAACTCTCGAGGATTGGGATGCGCATATCGCAAGCCTGCCTCCCGAGAGGCCCGTCTATTATTCTGGCGATTCAGGCCCTGGCATCCGCTTCGTCTATACCGACGAGCGTGACCTCTGCGGTATATATGTCGAGCATGTCTGGTTTTCGCCCGAAGCAGAGGCTATGATAGAAAGCCTGATTCCCCGTTATCACAGCCGCTAGTCGCTTCGGCCGACACAACGCAGGGGATCGTATGTCGGCGCGGCGCCGATCGGAATAGCGCGGAAAAGCGCTGGGAGAGCAATATGTCCGACTTTGACCTTGTCATACGCGGCGGCACGATCGTGGATGGCACCGGAACGCGCCCGTTTTCGGGCGATATCGCCATCAAGGACGGCACAATCGCGGCGATAGGCGAGAAGCTCGGCCCGGGAACGGAGGAGATCGACGCGCGCGACCGGCTGGTCACGCCCGGTTTCGTCGACGTCCATACGCATTATGACGGCCAGATCACCTGGGAGAATCGCCTCGCGCCCTCGTCGAACCATGGCGTCACGACCGTCGTCATGGGCAATTGCGGCGTGGGCTTCGCGCCTGTGCGTTCCAGCGATCATTCTCTGATGATCCGCCTGATGGAGGGTGTCGAGGATATTCCTGCCGTCGTGATGGCCGAGGGCGTACCGTTCAACTGGGAGAGCTTCCCTGAATATCTGGACGCCCTGGCGCAGCGTGAAAGCGACATAGATTTCGCCGCGCAACTGCCGCACAGCCCGCTGCGCGTTTACGTGATGGGGGAACGCGGAGCCGACCTCGAACCACCGACGGAACAGGATCTCGCCGAAATGCGTCGCCTGACGACCGAGGCAATCAAGGCCGGCGCCGTGGGCGTCACGACCTCGCGCAGCATGAGCCACCGTTTCCGGGATGGTCGTCCGGCCCCCTCCGTCCCGACGGAGGATCAAGAGGTGTTGGCGCTGGCCGCGGGCTTGGGCGATGCCGGCACCGGGGTCTTTCAACTCGTCCTGAACCACGAAATTCCGGCTGCCGAGCGATTCCAGCTTGTCAGGCGCATCGCTGAGAAGTCAGGGCGGCCGGTATCGTTCACCTTCATGCAAACCCCCGATTCACCGGGGGATTGGCAAGATACGCTGCGCAGCCTGGAGGCGGCCAATCACGAAGGTTTGCCGATCCGCGGGCAGATCATTCCGCGTCCGGCGGGGGGCATGCTCGGCCTCGAGCTTTCATTTCACCCCTTTTCCCTCAATCCGAGCTACAAGGAGGTGGCGCACCTGCCTCTCGAACAGAAGCTTGCGCGGATGCGGGACCCGGAGTTCCGTCGCCGCCTGCTGTCGGAAAAACCCGAAGATCCGTCGCCCTTCTTCGAAAGCGTGGTATCCGGCATCGAGCAGATGTACGTCTTGGGCGATCCCCCCAACTACAACCCCCGGGCGGAGGAGAGCATCGCCGCTCGGGCGAGGCGGGCGGGCATCGACCCTAGGGAGCTGATCTACGACACCCTGTTGGAGAAGGATGGTCACGAAATCCTGTATCGCCCGCTCGGCAATGCCGAGGGCGAGCGGTTCGAAAGCTCGGGGCGCAATCTCCTCAGGAACGACTACACCTTCCCGGCACTTGGCGACGGCGGCGCCCATTATGGCATGATCTGCGACGCCGCCTACACCACATATCTGCTCACATATTGGTGCCGGGATGCGGACGGCCGCGGGATCGAGCTTCCCTACGCCATCCGGAAGCTCTCATATGAACCGGCACGGGCACTCGGTTTCGCTGATCGCGGCCTCCTCAAGGTGGGATACAAGGCGGACGTCAACGTGATCGATTGGGAAAAGCTTCATCTCCATGCGCCACGTCCGACAGCCGATCTTCCCGCGGGCGGCGTGCGCCTGTCGCAGCGGTCCGACGGATATGACGCGACGATCGTGAGCGGCCAGGTTACCTATCGCGCCGGACAACCGACGGGGCGCCTGCCTGGCAGACTGATTCGCGGTAGCCGCCCCGCGCCTGCGCTGCACGCCGACTGAATCGCGCAAAGGCGGCCTCGGGTTCCGGGCCAGCGCGGCGCCACGGTAGGCTTCCGCGTCAACATCGGCTCTCGGCGAAGCGCGCCCCGCGCTTGGGTGTTCTGGTTCTTTTCAGGTGTGAGAAGAGCAGTAGATCCGGCCGTGTCGGCGGGCATTATTGGTTGCCTATGGCTGCTGTCGCGCGATTTTCGCGGCACCTATCTCGGAGGGTTGAATCGTGAACAAGTCGGTCGTCATTACCGGAGCAACGCGCGGTCTCGGCCGGGGCATGGCGCGAGGCTTCGGTCAGCGCGGCAATGTGGTGGCGTTGACCGGTCGCGATGAAGCGGCCTTGGCGGAGGCGTGCGCCGAAGTCGAACAGCGTGGCGCTCGGGCGGTTCCGGTTCCCTGCGATCATGCCGACGACGCGCAGGTCGAGCGAGCCTTTGCCGAGATCGCCGACAAGCTTGACGGCAAGATCGACATCCTCGTCAACAATGCGGCCGCAGTGTACGGACAAGACTTGACGATGCCCGGCCCGTTCTGGCGTAAACCGCTCAGGCTTGCGGAGATGATCGATGTCGGGCTGCGGTCGGCATATGTCGCCGCATATTTCGCGGCTCCCCGGATGGTGGAACGGCACAGCGGCTTGATAGCCAACATCTCCTTTTACGGCGCGCGATCCTATTTTCATGGCCCCGCATATGGTGCGACTAAGGCTGGCACCGACAAAATGAGCTTCGACATGGGCGTGGATCTTGCCGATACCGGCGTAACGGTCGTGTCCTTCTGGCCTGGCTTCATCTTGACCGACGCCGTGCGTGCGACACCGCCTGAGATGTTCCCGGAGGAGTTTCGCGAGCAGCTTCCTCTCTGGGAGACGCCGGAATTTTCGGCAGCGGTTCTGAACGCTCTGGCGGACGATCCTGGGCTTGCCGCGTTCAATGGGCAGACCGTGATCGGCGCGGAACTCGGCGAACGTTATGGCATCAAGGATAGCGACGGCAAACAGCCGCCCTCTTACCGCTCGACCATGGGTGCGCCGATCGATTTCATGCAACCGGCCTGACGAACACGTGGCGAGCGTGGGCCGTGCAGCCGTTTCGGGCCCTTGTGAAGCGGCGCGAAGCTATAGGAGAGGTCTATGGTGCAATCCCTTGAACAGCGCATTCAGAAGCTCGAGGACGAGCAGTCGATCGCGAAGCTTAAGGCAACCTATGTCAACTATAATGATGGTGGCTGGAAAGGGCCAACGCATGCTCACCCGCAGGCGGTAGCGGATTTATTCGTCAAGGACGGGAGCTGGGACGGGCGGCCGAGCGCAGCATATGTGCGTGGCCATGAAGAGATCAGGCGGCTCTTCGAAGAGTTCGGCAGCGTCTCGTTCATCTTGCATTACATCACCAACCCACTGATCAACGTCGACGGAGACCGGGCCGACGGACACTGGCATGCGCTCGTAGCGATGACGACGCCGGACGACCGAGCGGTTTGGGCAATGGGCCTGTATATCGACACGTTTGTTCGCACCGATGAGGGCTGGAAATTCGAGACATTGCGATTCGAGCCGGCAGCCACGACACCTTACGAGCTGGGTTGGGCCAAGCAACGCATGCTGATCGGCGGTTAGGCGTCAAACACAGACGAACGGCAACCGGCGCCGCGGGCGATGCTATCAGCCTCGCAGCGGCGCGCGGGCAGCGCCTAGGATCTGTGCCATCGACGCCGCATTCTCATATGTCCCAACGCAGCGGCAGCCGGTCGAAACCTGGAACAGCCCCGCAATGTTGGATCGGTAGGCAGTCAGGATCGAGCCGGAAATCGGGGAGGCGCGGCACGAACTCCTCTAGGAAAACCTGAACCTCGGCCCGAGCGAGGGATGCCGCCACGCACCTATGCGGGCCGTTGCCGAACGTGTTGTGGGACGGCGTGTCGCGGTCGAAGTCGACCGTCATCGGATCCGGATATAGCCGGTCATCGATCCCGGAGATGTTGATCGGGACGAGAACCATTTCGTCCTTTTTGAACTGTACGCCCTTATATTCGAAGTCGCGGGTGATGATCCGACCCGTGTTCGACAGACCGAAGCGCCGGATGAATTCCTCTCCGGCGCGTTCTGAAATCCCGGGCTCCTCGCGCAGGCGTCGCTGCAATTCGGGGTGCGTCGCCAGATGGTGCGCAATAAAGGAGAGTTCCGAAGCAACGGTGTCCAGCCCACCAAAGAAAAGCAGTGAGGCCATCGACAAACACTCGTCGTCGGACTGAAAACGCGGATTGCGCCTCCAATTGGCTATGCGGGTCAGCAGGTCCTCGCCTGCGCCTCCTTCGCGCTCGTCGAGAATGACCTTCAGATAATCGCGGACCCGCTTTTGCGAGGCGCGCCGCTCCTCCGGATCATAGGACGAGAGGAAGGCGAGCCCCCACTCGATGAACTCCTCACGCTGATCGAGAGGGAGGTCGACAATCTGGAGAAACAGGGTAACCGGCATGACGCGACCGAAGTCGGCAACGAACTCGCAGCCGCCAATCGGTCTCATCTTTTCAGTGAGCTCGATGGTCAGCGCGCGAGCGGCCTCGCGCATCTTCGCGACCCGCTTGGGTGTGAAGCCCGGGTTGATAACCGCACGATATTTGGCGTGGTCCGGCGGATCGACAGTCACGGGAACCGATTTGAACTGCTGCAATTCACGCGGGATCATGAAGATCTCGTGACTGAAGATCTCATAATTCTCCTGGACGAAGCGCACATCGGCCGCGCGGGTCATCACCCAATGACCGCCATGGCGCGGCGACCAGATGATATCCGGTCCCCGGTGCAAACGCTTCATCGCCCCATAGACGCCCAGTTCGTCGAGGCCCTTGGGATGGACATAATCGAAGTCCACGACCAGCTCATCCGGCACGTGATCGGGCTGCGGCGCCAATTTGCCATTTATCCCAATCGGTTCGTTCATGATCGACGCTCGCCCTGTCGTTTGCCAATTGACCGATGCGGCCGCACCGGCGCCCGCGGTCAACCAGACATGCTGTTCGTAACCACCAGACCTTCGTTCAGCGTCCAGCGTCCAGCCCGGTCACGGAGCCAACCGCGGCCGGCCATCGTGCCGCCATCGACCGCCAGGGTCACGCCCGTCACATAGGACGACAGCTTGGACGCCAGAAACAGGGTCGCATCACCACACTCCTCGATCAGGCATTCACGCTTCAGCGGGATCAGCCGGTTGACGGCATCCACCTCCTCGGCGGAGCGCTTTCGCCAGGTGCTTGGATCGACGGGGCCGGTGCGATTGCCCATGGTACCCGGTGTCGGCGTATGATCCGGGGCGATGGCATTCACCCGGATGCCATGCTCACCCAGTTCGAGCGCCATCGTGCGCGTGAAGTTCTCGACGCCCGCCTTGCAAGCAGAATAGACCGCGAATGTCGGCGCCGCGCGTGAGCCTTCGCTGCTCGTGACGCTTATGATCGATCCGCCCCTGCCGTTCCGGATCATGATCGGCGCGGCCGCAGCGGTCGCGGTCACGACGCTCATCAGGTTCATGTCGATGAGCTTGCGCCAGTTCCGTTCCTTCTGCTCGAGCAGCAGGCGGCTCGAAGTTCCTCCGGCATTGTTGACGAGGATGTCCAGGCGACCGAATTTGGCGTCCAGATCTTCGATGGCGCGGACGATCTGGTCTCCCTGCATAACGTCCAGCGTCACCGCCGATGCTTGCCCGCCTTCGGCCTCTATCTGATCGACCGTGTCACGGCCTCGCTCCGGGATGATGTCGCCCACCACGACATGTGCACCGGCCTTTGCAAGGATGACCGCGATCCCATGGCCGATCCCTCCACCGCCACCCGTCACGAAAGCGACCTGATCTTTCAGCGAAATCTTGTCGATAATGGAGGGGTGGACCATTCGTAATTCCTCTCGCTCTTGCTGCGCGCGTGCCGGAAAAATCCCGCCGCACAACCGGCGCCCGACTTTGGACGGGTGCTGGCCTTCGCTAAGCCAAGCCTGGAGCGCGATCAACTCCTTCGGATCTGCTGCTGTCGGACAAGCCGGATGCAATGAATGCAATATCTGATCATGCTTGCTATTTACGGGCCATGGTCGACACGGTAGCTATGCTCACTCCAGTCGATGCGGAACACCGGGGGCATCTTTGCTGGAGGCAGGGCGCTTTGATCCTCGTCAGGAGGATAGGCGCGGCTAAGATGTCGAACCGTTCGATGACGACAAGCCGCGATAAAACATACGGGGACGATGTTTGGCAGCCGCAACTGGACGCTGTGGAGTTATCGACAACTTCAGGCTCGACGGTCGCGTTGCAACAGTGACTGGAGCTGCCCGCGGGCTCGGGCTGGAGATTGCGCGCGCTCTGGGGAGCGCCGGCGCCAGAATATATATTAACGGAACCGACGAAGGCCGGCTGGGGGCCGCGGTCGATCGTCTTGGCCGCGACGGAGTCGTCGCCCTACCGGCTTGCTTTGACGTTTCGGACGCAGATGCTGCGAAAGCGTCGGTCGATCGCATCTTCGCGACCGAAGGTCGCCTCGACATCCTCGTCAACAATGTCGGCGTGCGCATGCGTCGACCGCTCGAAGAGATCGGCGCGACCGAACTCCGGCACATGCTGGATGTGGATCTCGTCTCCGCTTTTTCGCTTTCCAAGTTCGTCGCGCCAATGATGGCGGACGCCTCATATGGACGGATAATCAACATCAGCTCTGTCGCGGCGTTGCGCGCCAAACGCAACGACGCCGCGTACATAATCGTCAAGGGTGCGATGAACGCGATGACGCGCAGTCTCGCGTGCGAATTCGGCAGATCCGGGATCACCTGCAACGCGATCATGCCCGGGCCGTTCCTGACCGAAAGCAACCCGCACATGCGGACCCCTGAAATGCAGCAGATGTTCAACGAGAAAAGTCCCCTGGGTCGCGCTGGCGAGCCTTGGGAGATCGCCGGACCGGCCGTGTTCCTGGCTTCGCCGGCGGCCAGCTTCGTGACGGGGGTGTGTCTTGCCGTCGACGGCGGCACCCTGGCCCAGATCTGACTCCCTCAAGCCAGCTCGATCGCAAAACCGCGCGACAGAGAACCTGCATCGGCACATATGGTCGATTGCGGCTTGCAGGACCGCCACCTCTCAGCTTTTATTGCCTTCATCTGTCAGGACCGACCAATCGGGAATCGGCACCCGCGAAGACTTCGGTCAGACGATGTGCAGTGCCTGCCGCCATGCACGGCACAGTATAAGCTGGCCCGGAGGGCTAACGATCACAGGAGAGTAGAATGGGAAGATTGGCGGGCAAGGTCGCGATTATCACCGGATCGGCCAGCGGTATCGGTCGCGAGACCGCCATACGGATGGCGGCAGCCGGCGCACATGTTATCGGCGGCGACCTGAATCGCCCGGGCGGCGAGGAGACCGCGGCGATGTGCAGCGACGCTGGTACTCCCGGCGCATTCGCGACGACCGATGTGACCAGCGAGGCCGATATCGCCGCACTCGTCGACCTGGCCGTCGACCGCTTTTCGCGGGTGGACATATTGATCAACAATGCCGGAGTGGCTGGCGCATCCGGCCCGATCGAGCTGACCGCGATCGAGGATTGGGATCGTACCCAGCATATTCTGCTGCGGTCGGTATTCTTGGGCATCAAGCATGTCGTCCCGCATATGAAAAAGCAGAAGGGCGGCTCGATCATCAACGTTTCTTCGTTGGCAGGGCATCGTGGATATAAGCGCATCCATGCCTATAGCGCGGCAAAGGCCGGAGTCGTGAACTTGACCCGCTCCGCCGCGATCGAGCTCGGCAAGCACTTTATCCGCGTTAACTGCATCTGCCCCGGCGATATCCTTACGCCGATGCACGGCAATCACATGAGCCAGGCAGAACTTGAGAGCCAATTGGCAGGGCGTCAGCCCATCGGTCGTGCGGGCCGCCCCGGTGACATAGCCGGTGCAGCGCTATACCTCGCCTCGGATGAAGCCGAGTGGGTGACCGGAGTGTCGCTGAATGTCGATGGCGGGGCGCTTACCGGAGTTTGGACGTACCAGCAAAACGACTTTTATTCGCGACAGTCGAAGCAGCCTTTCATGGGGCCTTCTTCCGAGCAGCAAGCACAGCCCTCATAACGCCCAAGGTGTCCCGCTTGCCCGGCCCGAGCACTAAGGGTCGGGCAGGCCCCACGTCAGGCAGTTCCGCGCCGGATCATATCCGCTGCCTTTTCGGCCACCATCAATGCCGGCGCGTTGGTATTCGCGGTCGGCATAGTCGGCATGACAGAAGCATCCGCCACCCGAAGCCCCGCTACGCCGCGAACGCGCAGCTGCGGATCGACGACCGCAGCCGCATCGCTGCCCATGCGGCAGGTACCGACCGGATGGAAACCGATGCCCGCCGAGGCGCGCACCACCGACGCCCATTCGTCATCATCCGCGGGCGTCGCTGCCGGGATGTTGCGAGCCACCAGATAGGGAGCCAGCGCCGGCATGTTGAAAATCTTGTCGACCTGTTTGAGGCCCCGAATGATAGCGCTGAGATCGGAGGGATCGCCGAAGAGCCGGTGATCGATCACCGGCGCGGCATGAGGATCGGGACTGCGCAGCCGAACCTCGCCCCGGCTGCGCGGTGGCGAAACATTGACGAATACGCTGACGCCAGGACGGCTGTGCATCGCCCTCTTTTCCACGTCCATGCAGAAGGGCGTAAATTGAAGCTTGATGTTCGGCGATGGCAGGTCGGGCTCCGAACGGATCAATGCGGCCGCGTGAACTGGCGATGTCGTCATCATTCCCTTGCGCGCGATCATGTAGCGCAGCAAATTCGACGCCAGATGAAAAGGCCCCTGCATCGCGTTGTAGGTGGGAATGTTGACGAAGTAGCTGAACGGGAAGCTCGCATGCTCCTGGAGATTGCGGCCACCGCCGCCGGCATCGCGCTGGACATCGATCCCTATCCCGGCGAGACCGTCGGCAGGTCCAATTCCCGATCGCATCAACACCGCTGGAGATTGGAGCGCACCCGCCGCCAGGAGGACTTCTCCGCGAGCGCGAACCTCGTGGGCGCCATCGCGAAGGTAACGCACGCCGACGGCACGATGATTTTCGAACAGAATTCGATCGACCGTCGCGCCAGTAAGTATTTTGAGGTTCGGCCGCCCCTTGGCGGCACCAAGATTTCCTCGCGCAGAACTGCACCGTTCGCCATTGCGCTGGGTCAGGTTGACGAAGAAGGTACCGTCGAGATCGCCACGGTCTGGATCCGCGATCTCCCGCAATCCGGCCTGCCGACAGGCCTCCACGAATTTCCTGGCCAGCGGATGCCTCAGCCGGAGCGGTGAAACCGCGACAGGACCGCCCTGGCCGTGCCACTCGGATGCGCCTTCGCTAAAGTCTTCCGACCTTTTGAAATAGGGCAGCACGTCGTCCCAGCCCCAGCCATCGCAGCCATTGGCGGCCCAGCCGTCATAATCCTCGCGTGCCCCCCGCATGTAGACCATGCCGTTTATGCCCGAACCGCCGCCCAGGAGCTTGCCGGCGGACCACAGGGACACGCGATTGTCGATCGAGGGATCGGGCTCGGTCGTGTGCATCCAGTCAACGGCGGGGTTGCCTACCAACTTGGCGGCGCCGGCCGGCATGCGGATCAGAAAGCTGTCCCCATCGCCGCCCGCCTCGAGGAGAACCACGTTGCTCCGACCGTCCTCAGAGAGCCGATTGGCGAGAACACAACCGGCGGTACCGCCGCCGATTATCACATAGTCCGCTTCGATCATCGTGCTACCTCGGCGCCAGCGGCCAACCGGCGCGGTTGCAGATCGCCGCCACCATGTTCCGCCCTACTCTGCGGCTGCAATGGCCTGGACCGGCTGCGCCCTACCGTCGCCGACTCGGAATAGCTTCTTTGCTATGCCACCCAATATGTCCGCCTTATCTCCCTCGGGGACATCGACGAACAGGCGATCGATGACGTTGCGGGAATCGGGATAAGTCGTCTCCGAGTGGGGGTAGTCGGAAGACCACATGATGTTCTTCCCGCCGGGAAGACCACGATTATGTACCCCTACGACATCGTCGATGAACGAACCATAGACGTTCCGGTCCATGAAAAAGCTCGGCGGCTCGGTAAGCGGGCTCTTCGTCCAAAAGCGCTGTTTTTTCCAAGTGGCGTCCATATAGTTCGCGAACCACGCGAACCAGCCCACGCCGCTCTCTACCGTCGCGAATTTGAGATCGGGAAAGCGTTGGAAGACGGCCCCGTAAATCATGATCGCGATCGGCTCCGCCATGGCCACCTTGGTCATCGGCATATCGGCAAGAAACTTGTCGGGATCGGCGAAGCGCGCGGTGCGGGCGCCGAGATGGATGGTCAGGGTCAGACCCAGATCGACCGCGGCCGCCCAGACCGGATCAAATTCGGGCTGATCGAACCGCCGGTCTCCCATGGGATCGCCGGTAAGGGCTAGCATCTGGGCCATTCCGGCCATCTGCGGATTCAATGGTTCGGCACTCTGGGGAAATGCGGGGATATTGACCGCCGTGAACCCGAGGCTCGCCGCCTCCTTCATCATGGCGACGGTTTCATCGACGTCCCTCATCGGGACATAGGCAACGCCGCAGAATCGATCTGGAGCATAGCTGCAGAAATCGGCGAGCCAGCGATTATAGGCGGAGAAGCTGGCTATATAGAGTTCGTCATGACCAGTGCCGAGAGGACCACCGCCGAACAAAACGGCCGCGTCCATTCCGTCGTGATCCATGTCGGCCAGCCTTTCGCCCGGCATCCAACCCCCCTTGCGGGTGTCCGATAGTCGACCCTCGATCTTGAAATCCTTGCCGGAGCGGCCCGCCTGGGCGCCAAGGAGGTTCATCTTCTTGCGTCGGCCCTCAAAGACGACATAGTCGGCATCGTCGCCATGTTCGACCTTGGGAGCCAGTTCGCGCAGGTGCGAAGGAAGATAGTCCTCCCAAAAAGTAGGCACCGGATTTACGTGCGCATCGGCGTCGACGATCTGATAGGGCGGGCGCATGGGTTGGTCTCCTCTCTTCCCGCTTCTATTACCTACCGGCATTGGGGCGTCCAATATCAATACCAGTTCAACTGAAGCCGTCCGCGATATGTTTTCGGCGAACCGGCGACGAGTGCCGGGACCCAGCCGGCCAGGCTGTCCGCCATTACGGCGCGCGTTTTTCTTGAGGTGAGCGGCCGCGGCCGGCCTGTTCGGATTGTTCTCTCCTGCTCCTCCGGCACTTTCCCAACGGCGATCGTCGCACTATCAGCCGGATGACGGCGTGTGGCGGTCACTCAATCGAGCGATGGCCACTTGGCATCGCCGAAGCAATGCCGGATAGACGCACCGTGCCCATGCGGCGGAGAGGAGACATCAACGTCGCGAGTTGTCAGATGGAGTATCACAGGCATGACGAGCAACTACGCGCCCGATGGTGCGACACAATTGGAAATCTACAAGCGGGTAGCCCTGCTGAAGGCGAACGACGAGCGCAGCCGCAAGGTGATCATGACCGGTCGCCTGGTCATGCCGTACTACAGCTATCGCGGGCAGGAGGTGATTCCCGCCGCCATGGCCACCGCGCTGACGGATGACGATTATTGGGTCACGATCTATCGGGGCATTCACGACATGCTGGCCAAAGGCATGCCGCTGAACGACCTTTGGGCCGAAGTCGCCGGCCGCGTCGACGGAACCTGTAAGGGCAAGGGCGGTCCGATGCACCTGACCTATCCAAAGAAGGGGATCATGGTCACCACCGGCATCGTCGGTGCCTCCATGCCGATCGCCAACGGCATCGCCTGGGGCTCGCAGCTGTCCGGTAACCGCCGTGTCGCCGTGGCGACCTTCGGTGACGGCGCCACCAATATCGGCGCGTTCCATGAAAGCCTCAACCTTGCCGCCGTCTGGAAGCTGCCCGTGATCTTCCTGTGCCAGAACAATCTCTATGGCGAGCATACTACCTATGAAAAGGCTACCTCCGCGAAGCGCATCGCGGACCGCGCTGTCGCCTACGACATCCCCGGGGTGCGGGTGAACGGCAACGACCCCATCGAGATGTTCGCGGCTGCGCGCGAAGCGGTGGAGCGAGCGCGCGCGGGCGATGGACCGACCCTGATCGAGGCGATGACTTTTCGTTTCAACGGCCACGTGTTCGGCGACGCCGACGCCTATATGGACAAGGCGCAGAAAAAAGCTGCTGTCGAAGCCGACCCGGTGCCGATTTTCCGCGCCCGCCTGATCGCCGAGGGGATCGCGACCGAAGAACAGCTCGCCGCGATCGAGGCAGATATCGAGAAACGGATCGACGATGCGGTGGAGTTCGCCCTCGCCTCGCCCTTCCCCGAAATCGATGAACTTACCAAAGATGTCTATGCTGAAGGAGTGGCCGCATGAGCGATACCGCAACCAAGGCCAAGCCCGTGACGATGCTCCAGGCGATAAATACCGCCATCGCAGATGCCATGGAAGCCGACGAGACTGTACTCGTTCTGGGTGAGGACGTGGCAGACCCCGAAGATGGTGGCGTCGTCGGCGTCACTAAGGGCCTGTCCACCCGTTTCGGCGAGCATCGCGTGCGCTCCACGCCCATTGCGGAACAGGCGATCGTCGGCGCGGCGATCGGTGCCAGCCTGGTCGGCTACAAGCCGGTGGCGGAGATCATGCTGATGAACTTCACCACGGTCGCGATGGACATGATCGTCAATCACGCGGCCAAGCTGCGTTTCATGTCCGGCGGCCAGACCAACGTGCCTATCGTGATCCGGACCATGACCGGCACCGGCTTTGGGTCGGGAGGCCAGCACTGCGATTATCTCGAAGCCTGGTTTGCGCATACGGCCGGCATGAAGGTCGTGGCCCCTTCGAATCCCGCCGACGCCTATGGCCTGATGCGCGCCGCGATCGACGATCCGGATCCGGTCCTCATCATCGAGAACCTGCCGATCTATTGGGTTCCGGGCGAACCGGCAGAAACCGGTCATGTCGTCCCGCTCGGCAAGGCGAAGGTCGTCAAGGAAGGTACCGACGTTACGATCGTCAGCTACTCGCGCATCATCAATGAGGCGCTCGCCGCCGTCGAGGAGATGGAAGCCGCTGGCGTATCCGCGGAGATCATCGATCTGCGCACGATCTCGCCATGGGACAAGGAAACGGTCTTCGCTTCGGTCGCCAAGACCGGCCGCTGTCTGATCGCACATGAAGCTGTGACGCAGTTCGGCGTCGGCGCGGAAATCGCTGCTGTCCTTCAGTCGCAATTCTTCGGCAAGCTGAAAGCTCCTATCGCGCGTCTCGGCGCACCCTATGCGCCGGTGCCCTTCTCGAAGCCGCTCGAAAGCGCTTATCCCCCCAGTGCCAAGCAGATTGCCGAAAAAGCAATCTCTCTCACAAAGTAGGAACCATCATCCATGGCAACTGAAATTCTCCTGCCCAAGCTCGGTTTTTCGATGAACGAAGGCACCCTGTCCGAATGGCTGGTCGCGGATGGCGGCAAGGCCGTGGAAGGCGAGCCGCTGTTCGCTCTGGAAAGCGACAAGTCGACCAACGAGGTTGAGAGCCCCGCCACCGGTACCTTGAAAATCCTCAAGCAGCCGGGGGAAGTCTACGAGGTCGGCACCGTCCTCGGCATCATCGAATAAGCCGATCCGGCGCGGCGCGCCAATGCCGGCCTTCCAGGCTATCGGCTCTTCCCCGGGAAGGCGATATTCCGGAAGGTCGGTGCACGATACCGCCGCGGCCTACTGCCTGCACCACACCACGTCAGGAGATATAGCGATATGACGGCACGCAGCATCATCATCACCGGCGGTTTCGGTGCGCTAGGACGTTGCGTGGCCCGCGCCTTTGCGGCGGCGGGGGACAAGGTGGCGCGGATCGACTTTGCCGCCGAGCCTCCGGAACCGCTCGGCGGAGCGCTCGATCTTGGCGGAGTTGACCTCACCGACGGTGCTGCTTGCGACCGTGCCATCGACGCTGTGAACAAGGCCCATGGCGGCGTGGATGTCCTGGTGAACATCGCCGGTGGCTTCACCTGGGAGACAGTGCAGGACGGGAGCGTGGATAGCTGGCAGCGCATGTTCGCGATGAACGTCCAGACGGCTGTCACCATCACCAAGGCTGCGCTGCCTGCGATCACGGCAAGCCCGGCCGGACGCGTGGTCAACATCGGCGCGGGCGCGGCGCTGCAGGCGGCCACCGGCATGGGCGCCTATGCCGCATCCAAGGCCGGGGTGCACCGGCTGACCGAAAGCCTGGCGGCCGAGCTTGGTGGCACCGGCGTTACCGTCAATGCTATTCTTCCCAGCATTATCGATACGCCGGCGAACCGCGCGGACATGCCCGATGCCGACACGAACCAGTGGGTCCAGCCGCAGGCGATCGCCGAGGTGATCCTGTTCCTCGCCTCCGACGCGGCACGGTCGGTCAGCGGCGCCTTGATTCCAGTGACGCGTGGTACGCCGTCCTGAATGATATGTGTGTTTGTATCCGCTCGGGCTGATTGTCCAAGAGCAGCATCCCGAGATTCACCGCCCGCCAGCTGGCGCCCGGCACTGTACGGCATGATAATGCAATCTTGAGCTATCCTGCCGGTTGATATCCACGAAGATCAGGAGTCCGTCTGTGAGCGCGAGCACCATCCAGTTCACCAGCAAGGGCACATTGTGCGACGGCGATCTCTATCTGCCCGAAGAATTTGATCCCGGTCGAAGCTATCCCGCCCTCGTCATTGGCCACGGTTTCACCGTTGCGCGCACCAGCCTCGCGGAAGAGGGACGACTTTTCGCTGAAGCCGGCTTCATCACGCTGGCCATCGATTACCGCCATTTCGGAACGTCCGGCGGCGAGCCGCGCGGTCGCCTCTATCCGCTCCAGGAAGTCGAAGATTTCCGCGCGGCGATCGACTGGCTGGAAATCCAGCCCGGAGTGGACGCGAACCGTGTCGGCATCTGGGGGACCAGCTTTGGTGGCGGCATCGTCACGCAGGTTGCCGCCCACGATATACGCGTAGCCGCGTGCGTTGCCCAGGCGCCGATCCTCGATGGCGATGTCTGGATTCGCTCCCTGAACCGGGAATATGAATATCTTGCTGTTCGCAAATATCTGCTCGAGGCACGCCGCAAGCGCTTCGCCGAGGGCGATGATCCGTCGATGCCCCTTGGAACGCCTCCGGAAGACGGCTTCACGCCCATGCCGACCGACCCGACGATGCTGCAGGACGTGACGGACTGGTTCGCCAAGACCGGCGACCTGCTGATGCATTCAGCCCCGCGGACGACCATCGAGAGTTTCGAATATCTGATGCAGTTCGACGCCACATATATATCGCGCAAGATCGCGCCGCGAGCATATTGCATCATCCAGTTGACCGGCCATGACGTTTATCACCCGAACGAGCCGATCCAGACCGCATATCGCGTGGCGGGAGAGCCGAAGCGGATGGTATCGCTAAAAATGGACCAACTCGATTGCTATAAGCCGGGCATGCGCGAACGGACGATCGGCGCCGCGATCGACTTTTATCGCGAATATCTGGTCTGATCGGCAGGCACGAAGCGGGCTGTCGAGCGAAAGGAGGCGACGGCTGAAGCGTCCCGCCCTATACTGCCGATGGGTGGCCGCCGCGACGCTCCACCCGCCTAAATGTAGGGAGAGATTCGCGATGGCTGTTTATGGACTGGACCATGTCAACATCCTGACCGCCGACCTGGACGGGACAAAGCGCTTCTACAAGTCGCTGCTTGGTCTCGAAGAAGCGATACCACCCGAAATGCCCGCAGGGATCGTGCCCCACTGGCTGGTCGACTCGAGCGGCCAGGCGATCATCCACCTGCAGAAGATCGACGCTGAGGGCGCGGAGAACTCTACCGGCTCCATCCATCATGTCGCTCTGAGGTGCGAGGATTATGAGGGTGTACAGGCCCGGTGTGAGGAGATGGGGCTTCCCTACATGGCCAACAATTTTGAAGCCGCGAAAATCCGGCAGATCTTCGTGACCGATCCCAACAACGTCCGTCTGGAAATGAACTTCGCCGGCTGAGCCGAAGTTCGAGCGTGGCGTTGGCGGCTCGGCTGATCGTTCCGGAATAGCCTTAAGGAGCGCGCGAACCGGGCACTGAAACCCTGCTCCGGAAGGCGTCAGTCGGTTGATTGAATGCCTGGCCGCGCCGCGCCGGAGAAAGCGGCCACCGATAATAGCCGAAGTAGCGCTTTGCCATCTTCAGATCGGGCCATTCCGCGCTACACTCGCGGCAATAGATAATCATCGGAGAGTGGATCATGGAAGGTAAGAGGAGTTGGGGGCGGCTCGGTATAGCGGGCAAGGCGGCCTTGATCAGCGCGGGCGCCTTCACCTCGGTCGGGCTGTTTTCCATGGGGTCGGCGCTGCCCAGGCTGGCGAGCGATTTCGGACACGTGTCCAATGCCGCCCTGCTAGTTCAACTGGTAGGGTCCGTCGTCGCGCCGATCTTCGCTCTCGCATCGCCGCTGGCGGCCAGGCTGGTCAGCCGTTTCGGTGTCCGCCGCATCTATATCATCTCGATCGTGCTGACGGCGATCGGCGGCGCGGGCCCGGCGCTCTGCGACAACCTCGCTGCGATCTTGGCGCTGCGGGTTCTGCTCGCCGCCGGGGTTGCCGGAGCTTTCACCGCGGGCATGTCGGGAACCGCCCTGCTCCCCGAGTCTCAGCGAGCCACGGTAATCGGCCTCGTCAGTTTCTTCGGAGGGGGGATCTGCATTCCGCTTTTCCCGCTGGTGGGCGTCTTAGCCGAGGAGAGCTGGCGATCCGCGTTTCTGGTCCATCTGATCTTGCTCCCGGTCGTTTTCCTCGCGCTCTGCCTACCAGGCACCGAAACCGCCGCCGATGCCGAGCGTTCGGCCGACACCGACGGGCAGGCAGTAGGTCTGTTGGCCGGCGTGCCCGTGACGTTGGCGGTCATCGCCGGAGTGGTCGGACTATCCATGGTCGCGAGCTCGATGTATTCGCCATTTTTTTTCGCCTCGATCGGCATCGCCGAACCCGCGCGGATCGGGCAGATTCTCGGCGCCATGTCGCTGTGTTCTCTCATCGGATCGGGCAGTTACGGCTTCGTCCATCGCCGCGTCGGGACGCAGGGTTTGCTGAAGGTGGGGCTCGCCAGCATAGCGGCGGGATGCCTCACCATAAGCTTGTCGACCGGCATTGCCGCCGCCATGTGTGGAATGGGGCTGCTGGGCGCAGGCCTTTCCATTTATGTCGCTTCGACCTACGCCGCCGCGATCGAAAGCGTCAGCGCGGAGAGCAGGGCGCCTGCGGCGATGGGGGTCATCACCTTCTGCCTTTATGGTTCGCAAATGCTGTTCCCGCTGATCAGCGGGCCGGTCGGCCAGTGGGCGGGCCCTGCGGCGGTTTTCCTTCTGCTCTCGATCCTCGTGCTGCTCGGGCTGGCCTTGACGATGACGCTGAGGCGATCCACGGCTGCGCATGCGACTGCTTGACCGAACCGATTGCGAAACGACCTCATGACAATTCCCTCCCAACCGCGTCTCGCGGCCACAATCCTTATCGTCAAAGACGATCCGTTCGAGGTGCTGATGATCGCGCGCCACGCCGATCAGGATTTTTCCTCAGCGCTGGTCTTTCCCGGCGGACTCGTCGATGCGTCAGATGCGGACGATGCCTGGCTGCCGTATATTTCCGACACCGAGGGCCTCCCCGCCGAAGCGCGCGCCCTGCGGATTGCTGCTTTCCGGGAGACCTTTGAGGAATGTGGGCTGCTACTGGCGCGCCGGCGTGACGGGGCGCTATTCGACGGTCCTGTCCCGTCGGCCGCAGCCAGCTTCCGCGAGTTGGTCGAACGATGCGATGTTGTCCTGCCGTTGCAGGACCTCGTCCATTACGCGCACTGGATCACGCCCGAGATAGTACCACGCCGGTATGACACCCATTTCTTCCTGGCCCAGGCGCCGGTTGGACAGGTCGCTTGCTGTGACGGGAAGGAGGCGGTCGCTGTCACGTGGGTCCAACCGCAAGCCGTGTTTGCGCAGGCTGCGTCAGGCGCGCGCAAGATCATATTTCCGACCCGTATGAATCTCGGGATGCTGGCACAGAGTAGCGATGTGAGCAGCGCCCTGGCCGCTTCGCGCGCTCGTACGGTGCACACGGTGCTGCCCCGCGTCGAGAAGCGCGAAACCGGCACCTTCATGGTGATCCCAGAAGACGCCGGCTATAGCGAGACGGAGGAGCTGAGGCCCAGCCACTGAATCGACACAGCCACTGAATCGGCTGGGCATCTCGATTGGCGGGGCATCGGCCGACAGGCGATGCGTGGAGGCCTTGATTGGGCGACGCCCGAGGCTCCCACCGCATTCTAGCCGGCGGTCAACGTACTCATGTCGATCACGAAGCGATATTTCACGTCCGATCTTTCCATACGTTCGAACGCGGTATCGATGTCTTGGATGCCGATCATCTCGCAGTCGGGCAGGACGCCCTCCTTTGCGCAGAAATCGAGCAGTTCCTGCGTTTCCTGCATGCCGCCGACGATTGATCCCGCCAGCGTCTTGCTCCCTCCCAGAAGCGCGCCGCTGTGAAATGCCGGCACAATGCCTATCACGCCAACGAGCACCACGGCACCCTCAAGCGCGGCGATACCCAGATAGGGGGTCACGTCGTGGGAAACCGGGATCGTATCGATCACGATATCGAATCGGCCGCCAGCGGCGGCCATCGCATCGGCGTCGGTCGAAATGAGCACGTCATGTGCTCCAAGCGCTTTCGCGTCCGCCGCCTTGGAAGCCGAGGTGGTGACGACCGTCACCTCCGCACCGAGTGCGACGGCCAGCTTGACGGCCATGTGGCCCAGCCCGCCCAAGCCCGCCACAGCGACCCGCTTGCCCGGCCCCGCGTTCCAGCGGCGGAGCGGCGACCAAGTCGTTATCCCCGCACAGAGCAGCGGCCCGGCTCTTTCAAGGTCAAGCCCATCGGGAACGATCGCGACGAAGTGCTCGCGCGTGACGATATGGTCGGAATAACCACCATAGGTGACGTCCCCCGTCTCCTTGTCGCGACCATTATAGGTCGTTGTCGCCTGATTCTCGCAATGCGGCTCCTGCCCATGCTGGCAGGGCGAACAGGTGCCGCAGCTGTCGACGTAGCAACCGATCGCGACTTTCGCTCCGGGCTTCACCTTGGTCACATCGCCTCCGACGGCGGTCACCTCACCTATGATTTCATGCCCTGGCAGGCAGGGGAAGGCCGTACTCTGCCAATCGTTCCGCGCCAGGTGAAGATCGGAATGGCATACTCCGCAATAGAGAATGCGTACGGCCACGTCGTCCGGCCGCAGGTCCCGCCTCTCGAATCGAATCGGTGCGAGCCGGGCACCCGCCTCTGTTGCGGCATAACCGACGGCCTCAGACATGATCTCTCCTGTGCGATGGATCGACGGCCCTCACGGGCGCGACGAAGATTAGGACTGCGGATTGTATGTTCGGCCCGGTGCACGGCAAGAGATTTGTGGACCCACCTGCCACGATTTTGCGCCGGCCGGATCGCCGGTCTCGGTGAGGCCGAAGCGCGGCCTGTCTCGCACGCACAAAAAAAGACCCGGCGCGAGGCCGGGTCCAAAAAAATCAGATCTTGCAGGAGCAAGGAATGATTAGGATGCCTTCATGTTGTTCGAAACGTTCGAGAAGGTGGTCTTGAGCTGGTTGCCGAGGCTCGTCATCGCGGTGATCGCCGCAACGGCGATGAGAGCGGCGATGAGGCCATATTCGATTGCAGTGGCGCCACGACGGTCGCGCAGGATCTGAACAAGCTTCTTCATGGTGAAACCCCGATTGCTGAGGCCTTCCTTGTAGCGCTCGGCGATTAATTAAACGTAAATCCCAGATTTTCCTGAATGCTCAACTCGCAATCTAATCGTCGCCATTGATCTCGCGGTCGGCCATGTCCATGAAATCACGCGCAGCTTCACGATCGGCCTCGTCCTCGAAGGCCGTCGCCAAATCGGGCGCCGCACCCAGCATGTAAAGCAGGCACCACAATGCGAACCGACGGCCGCCGTCGCGTTCCAAGCCGAACTGCAACCTCAGCCGGTCGACGCCCGCAAGCAGTTGCTCGGGGGCAAGCGCGGCAATCTCCGCAGTGCCGAAAAACCGGACGAGAAGCTGGTCGAAATCCATGAAGCGGCAGCTGTCCTGGTTATCATTCCGGCTCAAACAGGCCGTCGCGGTAGGTCCTAGGGTTTTGCCGCGCCGAATGGAAGCCGCGCGACCGCGACGGGATAAATGCGGGCGAGATCTCCGCTCGGAGGCCGCACTCGGCCTGTCGGGATGAGCCCCGATCGAGGACCTCCGATTGTCTGTTGCACAACTGCCGCGGCCCGCTATGTCCGGCCCGTTTCAGATGGAATATATCCTGACCTTGTCCTGCCCGGATCGTCCGGGCCTCGTCGCTGACGTGGCGAGCCTGATCGCGCGTGCATCAGGCAACATCGTCGAGGCGGCGCAATTTGACGATCTGGAGATCGGCCGCTTCTTCATGCGGGTTCGCTTCGTTCTCGCCGCTGATCGAACGGTCTTCGAGGTTCCCTTCGATCATTTCGCCAAGGGCGCGGAGATGGACTGGTCGCTGCGTCTATCGGCCGAGCGGCGAAAGGTGCTGATCCTCGTCTCGAAATTTGACCATTGCCTCGGCGATCTTCTCTACCGGGTCCGCATCGGCGAGCTTCCGATCGATGTGGTCGGGATTGTGGGCAATCATCCGCGCGAGACGCTGAAAATATCCGAGATCGGCAATGTGCCGTTCCACCATCTGCCGGTGACGGCCGAGACCAAACCGGCCCAAGAAGCCGCCGTCCGCGCGATCATAGAGGAAAGCGGCGCGGAACTCGTGATCCTGGCCCGATATATGCAGATATTATCGGACGAGATGGCACGCTATCTGGCCGGCCGCTGTATCAACATTCACCACAGCTTCCTGCCCGGATTCAAGGGGGCCAAGCCCTACCATCAGGCGCATGCGCGCGGCGTCAAGATGATCGGCGCCACCGCGCATTACGTAACGTCCGATCTCGACGAAGGACCGATCATCCACCAGGATGCCGAACCGATCACCCATGCCGATACGCCCGACGATCTCGTCCGCAAAGGCCGCGACATCGAGCGCCGGGTGCTGGCGGCCGCGGTGCGCTATCATATAGAGGATCGCGCTCTGATAAGCGGCAGGCGGACGATTGTCTTCGCCTGAACGGAGGGAGAGTCTCTTAAGACCCATTTTCCGTGAGACGGACGAGGTCCGTTTTCGCGGATGCAGAATATTGACCGCACCATGGCTCGCGCTCCCGTGTCGTGCAGATGGCGCTGGACGATTGCTACCGAACATTTGCTCCCCTATAGCGACCGCGCCTTCGCTGATCGGCCAGCCTTCGCTGATCGAATGCGGGCAGGTGTCGGGGAGTGGCGCAGTCTGGTAGCGCATCTGCTTTGGGAGCAGAGGGTCGCAGGTTCGAATCCTGTCTCCCCGACCATTTCTGATATATGGTGACTTGCCGCGCCGGTCTGTTCGGCCGATCTGATATGGCGTCTATCATCGGTAACGATGACGAAACGCCAGACTTCATCAGGTTCTGCGTTGTGGATCCGCCGCACGGCTTCCAGCGATCCAGCCGGAATTTGTTCCGGGGGCCGCCTGCCCTTCCCTTCCGCGCCGATCGTGCGCGCTCGTATCATCTCGCCCGACCCGAAGCCAAGTCCGCGCGAGGGATTACTGCACGCAGTTTTGCTGTCGATGAGCGCCGCGATCGATTGTTCATCGCGAATAATTTGAGCTGAGAGATCCTGGCCTCGTGGGAGATCAGCCGCTGGGAACAACCCCGCGCCCGCGCCCCCGCAAAATCACCACTGAACACCCGCTCCTCCAGGACGGCGCTCCGTCCACCAACGGGAATTGCCGTAAGTTTGTTCGACAGCGAGGGCTCAGTGGTCCCAATCATGCCGGCGCTTATCGTCTTGGTGGGATAGATCCAATAGTCGTGCTAAGCGTCGGCCCATCGCTGGCTTTCCATCGTAAGCGCCAGCGGCTGAGAGACCAGTGCTCCCGCTTACTTGGCCGGGAATCGCTGTGTCGAAAACTTTGAAGCCTCGTTCGCGAGGCGTATGTCCTTTATGACGTCGGAGCCGCGAGCGCTGCGTGCGACATCCGATCCGGAATTTTCCGAGGATACCGAAATCATGGGACGGGCCGATCTTCACGATGGCGGCCGGCTGTATCTCGTACGCCACGGCTATGATTTCGAGATTCTGTTCGGAGAAGAACAGCTCATGGGGAACTGGTCGACCCAATCGGAACAGGCGCTGGCGGTGCTTGCCCTCGAGCGGCTCGGCGCAGGCGTGGGCCACGTCCTGATCGGCGGGCTTGGCATGGGTTTCACCTTGGCCGCCGCCCTGGAGGTATTGCCCCATCACGCTATGGTGACCGTGGCCGAGTTGGTTCCGGAAGTCGTAGCGTGGCTGCGGGGACCGTTGGCCCATATTTCGGGCGAAACGCTCGATGATCCGCGGGTCACCATCCACTTGGGTGACGTCCACGATCTGATTGCGGATCACCACGAAGTTTACGATGCAATCCTGCTGGACGTCGACAACGGACCGGACGCGCTGATCGACCTCAGGAATGATCGGCTATATTGCGACTGGGGGCTGCGTGCCGCCCACGCAGCGCTGAGGCCGGGCGGCGTGCTCGCGGTGTGGTCATCGTTTCAGGACGACCAATTCGCCGACGGGCTTCGGCGTGCCCGATTTGCCGTGGAAGAAGTCCGCATTAGCAAAGCCGACAACGACGCAATAGTAGCTGACACCATCTGGCTAGCGGTTAAGCAAGGTTGATGCTCGCCCCGTTCGCGCGGGTCGTTGCCGGTCCAGGGCAGGCGAGTCGAATGCTGTACCGACCGTTCCTTACGCAATGGGGCTCACCCTTTCGCCATTCGACGTCCCGCATCCTGGCAAGCGTTGGGTGCCTCAACCGTTGTATCCCGCCGTCAGAAAGCAATGGTCGCGTCGCCGCGAGCTGGGCGACCGTCCGGGATTGGACGGCGAATAAGACTCGCAATATGACGCTAACGACGCCGATGAAGCGGCCGAAGCCGAATATGCGCGCCCGAAGCGCCGCGGTGCCGAGCCCAGCATGAACATCGCGCGACGCGGTCATATTCTGTGCATGTTGAAATCTCGCCGTTTTACGCTTGGCGTTCATGTCGCCTGCGCCATGGAAGGACAATATCGGCGCGAGTAAGGGGGCACCGCGGTTCCTATTTAGCGCTCATTTGACCCATTGGCTGCCAAGGAAAGCGGCGGAGCTCGTCGCGACGCGCCAGCTTGCAAATCGTCCGGCTATCTAAATTTCGCCAACCCTTACATTCGAGATCGACAACGGCCATATTGGGTTGGCTGACGTCGTTTGCGACGGATACGGGGGCCGCCACGGCTCTCCCTTTGTCCCTTTCTAGCCTCACGAAGCCGGGATGCTCCGCCATTGGTACCTGCCCGTCATGCATTTGGGACAAGGAAACCCTCCCCGTGATCACCGGAAGCGTCAAATTCTTCAACGTCGACAAGGGCTATGGCTTCATTGCGCCCGAGGACGGCAGCGGTGACGCCTTCGTCCATATCTCGGCTGTGGAACGGGCCGGCCTGCGCACCCTGGAGCGTGACCAGCGCCTCTCATACGAGCTGGAAAGGGACACCCGCGGGAAGATGAGCGCGGACAATCTTCAGGCTGCATAACTCGGCGTGGAGGCGCGTAACGCGGCTCCACCAAGCCTTTTGAAGCGATATTGGAGAACGACATGTCACGCGCCGTCAACGTTCAGGCTACCGCCGATCATATCTCGGAAACCTGCCTCAAGCTCGGCGCCAAGATCACGGCGATAGAGCCGCTCCTCTCCGGCGGCACCCGCGTGGTACTCAGCAACTCGGTCGAGCGCGCCGCGGTCGCTCGCTCTTACGCCAAACAGATCATCGAGGGCGTCGTCAGGCGCTATCCCACCCGCCTGCAGCGAGCTTGACGCACACGTCCATATGGATCTGAACTATTATTATGCGCGTCATCAGATATCCCCGATCAACGCAGCGGAAGCCAAGTCCGCCGAGCGTGCCTAGGCTCATCGGAGGGTGGCAGCGCTCTCGCGGAGAGGGTCAATGTCCATCGCCGCGACTTGCCGGCCGGAAGCGCGCGCCCTCTGACACTGGTTATAGTGTCGGGAACGAACCGCTCACCTGATTGCATCTAAACACGGGGTTGATCGCATATCCGCGGCACTGGTGATGGTCGCGATGGACATTTTTCAAGTTCATGACAATGCAGGCTGCGTAATGCGAGGGCGCCGCGCGTCAGCTTCGTTGCAGGACACGAAAATATACCCATGCCCCTCTTACGGCCTTCGAACCTCACATGATCGAAAGACAACTTAACGCCCGTATCGCGGGAACCGGAACGCGCATGATGATGTTCGCTCACGGATTCGGCTGCGATCAGAATATGTGGCGGTCCGTTGCCCCGGCTTTCGAGCGGGATTTCGCGACGGTGCTGTTCGACTATATAGGGGCCGGCGGCTCCGATATGTCCGCTTACGATTCCGAGAAATACGCCTCGCTCGGCGGATATGCCGATGACGTCGTCGCTCTTGCGAGAGCCGTGGGCATGTCGGACGGCGTATTTGTCGGTCACTCGGTCAGCGCGATGATAGGCCTGATAGCCGCTCAGCGGGCGCCCGAACTATTTTCCACGATCATCCTTATTGCGCCATCCCCGTGCTATATTGACGACGGCGATTATGTCGGGGGCTTCACGCGCGAGCAGATCGACGAGCTCCTCGACTTTCTCGACAGCAATCATATGGCTTGGTCCCAAGCGATGGCGCCCGTCATCATGGGCAATCCGGACCGGCCCGAACTCGGCGAGGAGCTGGGCGCAAGCTTCTGCCGGACGGATCCGGATGTCGCCAAGCAGTTCGCACGCGTGACTTTCCTGACCGATAGCCGCGGCGATCTTGGTCCGATCGCTTCGCGGGTCCTGATCCTGCAGTGCCGCGACGATGTCATCGCTCCCCGGAGCGTGGGGGAATATGTTCAGCGCGCCATCCCCGGCAGTGATCTCGTCATCCTCAATGCCACCGGTCATTGTCCCAATCTCAGCGCACCCGAGGAAACCATTGCGGCGATCAGAGCTTTTGTCTGAAATGCAGCACCCAACCGGCGTCGGCGACGGTATGATAGATTTCGAGGAATTGTTCGAAGCCGCGCCGTGCGGATATGTCCTGGCAGACCGTAATGGCTTTCTTTTGCGCGTGAATCGCACCTTTTCCGATTGGACGGGCCATTCGCCGGATACGCTTCGCGGCAGCCGCTTTCTCGACCTCCTCTCGGTCCCGGCGAAGATCTTCTACGAAACCCATTTTGCTCCGACGTTGCGGATGCGGCGCCGGCTGAATGAAGTCGCGCTGGAGATCGTAAGCGCCGACGGTCGTAAGCTTCCGGTGTTCGTCAACGCCGTGGAAAGCGGCGGCGAGGGCACGATGGATCATCAGGTCCGCTTCGCCATATTCATGGCGGCGGAAAGGCGCGGCTATGAACGCGGTCTCGTTGAAGCGCGCGAAAGGGCGGAGGCGACGATCGTCAGCGAGCGGGCGGACTCCGAACTGCGAGAGCAGTTCATTGCTATATTGGGACATGACCTGCGCAACCCATTGGCGTCGATCTCCAGCGGCGTTCGCATGCTTGAAAGAGAGAGGCTGAGCGAACGCGGCAGGAAAGTCACGATGCTGATGAGCGGAAGTGTCGTGCGTGCCACCGCTCTTATCGACAATGTCCTTGATTTCGCAAGGGGACGGCTAGGTGGTGGAATCACGCTCTGCCGAGATACCAGCGAGCCGTTGGAACCGGTGCTCCGTCAGGTGGTGTCGGAACTTCGCTCGATAGCCCCGGATCAGAAGATCATTGCCAGATATGCGTTGGAGGAGCCGGTTTTCTGTGATCGCATGCGGATCGGGCAACTCCTGTCTAACCTGCTGGGCAACGCCCTGACGCATGGCGCAAAGGATCAGCCTGTGAAGATCGATGCATCCACGTCACGGGACGAACTGGTGATCGCCGTCTCGAACGGCGGCGAACCGATAGAGTCGGCGGCGCTGGAGAGACTGTTTCAGCCGTTCTTCCGGGGCCATGACCGGGTGAGGCAGGGCCTGGGTCTGGGATTGCACATCGCATCCGAAATCGCACGAGCCCATGGCGGCGCGTTGGTGGCGCGATCGGACACGGTGGCGACAACCTTCGTTTTCACGATGCCGCGGGCGAGAGAAGCAGATAATGTAAACTAGACCGCACCCATTGCGCGGCTCCAGCGTTCTGGAGCTAACATGATGACCGGGCACCTCCCCGGGCCGGAGAGCCGGGAATGCCTATCCACGATACCGTATCGACCGTCCTGGTCGTTGAAGACGAAGCCCTGGTGCGCATGCTCGGCATGGACATTCTGGAAGAAGCCGGTTTTCATGTGCTCGAGGCGACAAGCGCCGACGAAGCCTTGGGGGTCCTTGGCGGCGGGTCCGAAGTGCATTTGCTGTTTTCGGATATCGACATGCCGGGGAGCATGGACGGACTGGAACTCGCCGCGGTTGTAAAACAGCGCTGGCCGCGTGTTCATCTTCTTGTGACCTCGGGGCATCGCGACATGCACAGCATCCAATTGCCGGAAGCAGGAAGATTCATTCGCAAGCCATGGACGAACAATCAATTGATCAATTGCATTCGAGAATTCGTCATTAACTGATCGGAGCGTAACCGCTTACACTTAACACCCTCCTCAAAATTCCGGCTCCACCTCGGTCCAGCAGCGCAGGCGGGGAGACCGTAACTGGACACTGAGCTGCCCGCTCGCTCGCCGATCTAAGTCCGATGTATATCGAGATAGAATAGGAGTGGACGGGATGAGCGAACTCAACGGCAGGGTGATCCTTGTCACCGGCGGCGGAAACGGGATCGGCCGAGAATGTGCGCTGGCTGCGGCGAGGGCAGGTGCCAGTATAGTTGTCAACGATATCGGTTCCAGCGTGACAGGCGCTGGCGGCTCCGGGGGTCCCGCCGAGCAGGTTGCGGGCGAGATCAAGGCGCTCGGTGGGCGTGCGGCATTCAATAGCGAGTCCGTCGTTTCGCTTGATGCCGTGCGAAGGATGGTAGAGCAGGCGCGCGATGAATTTGGCGGCCTCCATGCTGTCATTCACCCCGCTGGCATCGTGCGTCGCGCCCTGCTCAAGGATATCAGCGAGGAGGATTGGGATGCAGTGATCGATACGCATCTGCGCGGCGCATTCAACGTAGCGCGGGCTTCGATACAGCACTTCCTCGATCAGGATGATGGCGCCTATGTCTTCTTCACATCCACGGGTGGCATCTACGGCCAACAGACTCTAGCCCACTACGCTGCGGCTAAGATGGGGGTGGTTGCCTTCAATAAGGTGATCGCGAGGGAGACCGCGGGCACTGCTGTACGCAGCAATGTGGTAGCGCCTTTCGCGTGGACGCGCATGTTTGAAATGCTACCGGCCACGGATGAGGCGGCGGCGAAGGCCATTGAGCAGGCAAAAGTGAGAATGCGTGCCGATCAGGTCGCCAAGCTGGTCGTGGCCTTGTGCAGCCCGCGTGCGAAGGCGACTGGACAGGTGTTCGGAGCGCGCGGCAACGAGCTGTTCGTATTCGGCGATATGATGCCGACGCGATCGATCGCGACTGCTGAAGGCTGGACACCCGAAGGCATCGTGGAACAAGCGTTGCCAGCCATGAAGCCGGGCTATTCGAAGCTGGAGACATCCAGCGACATATTCAGATACAGGCCGCTTTGATCGGCTTCGCCTCGATCGAGCGGCGCGTAGGACGATTGCGATTATCGCGTAAGCGAAGGGCTTGGAACGCATTTTATCGACTACATGGCTAGCAAAGGTATCGTTGCAGACTAGCCGTTTAGTTGGCCGACCCTTTTCGTAGCAGCCTTATAGCCTGCCTTTATAGCGCTCTCCCATCACCTCGATGTCTCCGAGCGTCCACAGGTTCGTGAGCTTGCGGTAAGCGATGCGCCACTTCCCGTCGTCACAACGAACGAGCTCGTCGTCATAGAGGCCTCCCATGACCAGGTTGGCGCCATCCTTTATATGGGAGGCGATATAATAGGACCGCATTGTCGCGCGGCCACCGAGAAGCTCCACTGTCTGGTTGGTTGTGACGTGATGCGTAGCGTCGAGATGAGCGATGGCTGCCAGGCCCTTGCCGATCGCGGTGGCGCCCTTTGCGTCCCCCACCGGCGTTGACCAGACACCGTCGGCCGTGAAGCAGTCCTGAAGAAGGGTACGATCACGCCTGTCGATCGCCGTTGCGTAAGCCAAGCCCACCTCGACGATTTGATGGTGAGCGAGCAAGGTTTCCAGGTCGTCGATCACGGCGTTTCTCCCCTTTTTCGGCATCCCACACTTCCATTGCAGCATATAGTTCAGAACTATGGCTTGATTCTCAATCCTGTCTCCTCGGCCGTTGGCCGCATGTGCATATCGGCACATGGGTAAAAGGCCTTGGCGGAACAGCTTGCCGAGCGCCGGCGAAGTTTTCTCCTCCAGGTCCATATGTTTGCGCTGTCAGAGTAATTTCGAGCCAGGTGGAAACATCTGCCGGCTCGGAAATCGCGGCAAACAAAGCAAATGAGACTCGATCCGATTTAATCCGAAGCGGATCGAGGTTAAGCCTCGAAGGCCTGCTGAAGCTGACTGATCGTGAACGGCTTGGCGAGGAAAGCCACATCGGCGCCGAGGTCGCCCGGCTTGGGATGACCCGAAATCAGGACAACTCGACTAGCGCCTCGGTTCAGCGCTTCGCCCACCAGCCGGAGGCCGCTCGGTTCGTTACCGAGATTGATGTCCGTCAGCAGACAGTGGAAACTGGTTTCGGCAAGCGCACGGCGCGCTTGTTCGAGTGAGAACGCGGTCGTGACGGCGAAACCCAGCGACTGGACCATGTCCCCCAGCAACTGGTTGACCAGCAAATTATCCTCGACGACGAGCACCCTCTCAAGACGCTTTTCCATCCGCCCGCGGCTCCGGCTCCATCCTGCGCCTTTACAAACTCGCGTTCGGCAAGACGCGTTCCGCTTAAAAGGAAAAGGCCCTCGCTCCGGGGGCGGGGAGCGAGGGCCGACCTGACGTTCGTCACGCAGGCGGGGTGCAATGAGATCCTCGAGCAACAGGGGGGAATCCCGAGGTTCATCGCAACCGCCGAACCTTTTTAGGCGGGGAAACCTGTCGCCTGTATGAACGGTCGGGTCATTTCGAGGCGCCTTTAGGGCGTGGATCGTCCCATTTGAACGCTCTGTCCGATATGGACCCGCCGTAGCGCTGATTCGACAGCCTGACGATCGAACGGCCATTTTGCGCGTCCACCACCGTCCATCCTTGGAGAATGAGGCCGGCCGGACCAGGCCCGCGAGCGAAGGCAATGGTTATGGTCCCGAACTCAGGACGCTTCGGATCGCGCGCCTCGACCGCGATGGCTCCCGGCTGTGGCGAGGCGATGACGCGCGCGAACCTGCCTATGTCCTTGCGCGGGTCGATGAGCACGGAGAGCGGCGAATCGCGCACAGGCCATCTCGACACCTGCCGCACCGAATAATCGATCATCCACAGGGCGCTGCCGTCCCCTATGATCAGAAGGGGGACGCCCTTCTGATATTGGAAGCGCACTCTGCCGGGCTGCTTGAGGCTCAGCTTGCCTGAGATCGTCTTGCCCTTCTGATCGGTCTGCACGAAGTCCGCGGTCATTGTCGTGACAGCCCGAAGATGTGCGGAGACTTCAGCCAGTGAGTTGGTCGCTGCTGCGGCGGGAGCGGCGCCGATCACGGCTGCGATCAAGGGAGCGAACAAAGCGCGCATGGCCATCCTATCGATAATTTCCGGGAGTTATGGCGCGAACGCCCTGAATTGTGAATGAAGGCGTCGAGCCGATGGTTCCACAGCCGGATCTCGCCTCCTATGTTCCCCCCATGAACGGACGCCCTTTGACCTCGGCGGAACGCGCCCTTGTCCGATCGGTCTTCGGTCAGGCGCTCGATCCGGAACCCGTGCGCATCCATCGCCGACGCTGGTGGCGCTTTCAGCCGAAGGACGTGGTGATGGCACCCGACGGCGATCTCTGGTGTCACCCGCAGGGCACGCTATGGCGCGACTGCTACGCGTCGACCACCCTGCTGATGAAGGCGTTTTTCATCCACGAGATGACCCATGTGTGGCAGGCGCAGAGGGGCGGGCGCTGGTATTTGCCGCTGATGCGTCATCCCTTCTGCCGATATCGCTATGTGCTGAAGCCCGCCAAGGCCTTCCACCGCTATGGCATCGAGCAACAAGCAGAAATCGTGTCGGATGCCTTTTTACTGGCTCACGGCATGGCTCTCAGGGATAAACCGCCCTTGAGGAGGTATTTAGCGGTCTTGCCCTTCCCGATCGTTGATCTGGAAACCGAGTCGGAGGAATTTTGCTAAGTTGCCCATTTCCCCTAAAGCTCGACCATGATCCCAACCGGCCTGCTCGGCGGCAGTTTCAATCCCGCGCATTACAGCCATCGCCATGTCAGCCGCCTCGCGATACGCGCCCTGGCGCTCGAAGAGATATGGTGGCTCGTCTCGCCGGGAAATCCGCTGAAGAACGGAGCGCGGGACATGGCGCCGCTGCCGGCCCGGCTCGCCTCCGCTTATAGGCTGGCACGGCGCGCACCGATCCGGCCGACCGCCATCGAGGCGCGTTTGGGCACGCGCTATACCGCGGATACGATCCGGAAACTCGTTCGCCTGCATCCGGAGCGCCGCTTCATCTGGCTGATGGGCTCCGACAATCTTGCCCAATTCGATCGCTGGCGCGAATGGCGTGGTATAGCGCGCACGGTTACCATTGCTGTTTTCGCTCGCCCAGGTTATGATGGGCGTGCCCGCACCTGTAAGGCGATGGGCTGGTTGCGGCGTTTCGTCCGGCCCGCTGCCAAGGCGAAAGAGTGGACGAATTGGAGACCGCCGGCCCTCGTGCTGCTGCACTTTTATCCTGATCGCGGTTCCGCAACGCGGCTCCGAGCCAAGGACCCAGGCTGGCATCTTTCCCATACCAACAAGGGCCTGCGTGATCGCGTGACGCGCCGGCCGCTTCCCCAGGAGGTACATTGACCGCCCATAGCAGCATCAGGTCGACGACCAACGATGCAGAGTCTTCGGCCCGTCTCCACGAGATCGTGCTGAAATCCCTGGACGATGACCAGGCCGTCGAGACCGTCTCGATCCCGCTGGCCGGCAAATCGTCGATCGCCGACTATATGGTGATCGCCTCCGGTCGCTCGACCCGGCAGGTGGCTTCGATGGCGACGAAACTTGCCGACAAGATCAAGGCAGAGACCGGCAGGGCGGTTCGCATCGAAGGCTTGCCCACCGCCGATTGGGTGCTCATCGACGCGGGCGACGTCGTTGTACATCTGTTTCGTCCCGAGGTCCGTAGCTTCTATAATCTCGAGCGGATGTGGAATTTTGGTGACGCGCCTGCGGCGGTGGCGGCGCAAGCCTGATCTGTCCGACGCGGCCAAGAGGCTGAGAGCGTATTGCTGCTGCACATCGTCGCCAGGGGGAAGATAGGGCGGAGCGCCGAAGGCGAGCTCGTCGACCGCTATTTGAAGCGGATCACCTGGCCTACGCGGCTCACCGAATTGGCGGAAAATAGCGGAAAGATGCCTACTCGCGAGCCAGGAACGGTCCTCGTCCTGCTCGACGAGAAGGGCGAACAGCTCGGATCGGCCGCCTTCGCCGAGAGGCTCGGCGGCTGGCGCCACGAAGGTCGGCGCGAGGCGCGTTTCCTGATCGGTGGTGCTGACGGTTTCGTCGAGTCCGAACGGCGCGAGGCAGACCTACTGATAGCATTCGGCCGCGCGACCTGGCCTCATCTGATGGCGCGCGCCATGCTCGCCGAGCAACTCTACCGGGCGACGACGATCCTGGCCGGTCATCCCTACCACAGGGAAGGCTGATGCGGGCGTACGACCTGCTAGGCGGCCGGCACCATGATGAAGGCGACTCTTTATGGCAAAGGCGCTCGGCCTCGCACGCAATTTCCAATCTTCCGACTATTCAATCTCTCCGACTCGGCCGGGGCGGATTAATCGCTCTCGCTATAGCCTTCGTCGTCCTGCTGCCCGGCCCGGCGGTCGCGGATAAGCGCGATCCGGTCATCGCCGAGCAACAGCGCGCGCTCGCCTCGGCCAAGCGAGGCGCGGAGATGGCCGAGCAACGGGCAGCGATGCTGGAGCGCCAGGCTCGCGCCGCCCGTCATGCCGCCGAACGCACCCGCGCCGAGCGGGCCGCCGCCGCCGCCGCGATCCAAGCGGCCGAGGCCCGCATCGCTGCTGCCGAGGCGCAGGCGGCGATCATCGATCGGCTGCGCGAGCGACAACGTATACGCCTGGCCGAGCAGCAGGGGCCGATCGTCCGGCTCGCCGCTGCGCTCCAGATCATGGCGCGCCGTCCTTCAGCGCTTGCTGTGGTGCAGCCTGGTTCGGTCGAGGACCTCGTTCATGTCCGCGTGTTGCTTGGCTCGGCGCTTCCGAAAATTCGCGCGCGGACCGCGGGCCTTCGCGCCGAGGTCGCGCGCGGAGACGCGCTTCGGCGCCAAGCGGACCAGGCCCTCGAAGAGTTGCGTAGGGAGCGCCGACGGCTGGAGATAGGCCGAGCCGCTCTCGCGCGGATCGAGGCTGGTCAGCGTCGCCGCTCACAAGGACTGGTCGACGACGCCATGGCCGAGCAGGACCGCATGATCGCGATGGCCGAGAAAGCGCGGGATATCGCGCAGCTGATCGACGACCTCGGCAACCAGGCCGATGTCCGCAACCGGCTTGCCAGTCTGCCGGGTCCGTTGCTGCGCCCGCCCGTGCCGGGGCGAACTCCACCTCCGCCTCCCGAAATGGTCCGCCTCGCTGCGGACGCCCGGCGGCCACCGCCCTATCGGCTGCCGGTCTTCGGACGAGTCGTCACCGGCATGGGCGAAATTTCGGAAGCGGGCGTGCGCGCGAAAGGCATCACGCTTGCCGCAGCGCCTGCGGCGATCGTCGTCTCCCCGGCCCAGGGGCGGATTGCCTATGCCGGCCCTTTTCGCAGCTATGCCGGTATAGTCATCATCGATCATGGCAATGGCTGGTCGAGCCTGGTAACCGGGCTGGACCGCCTCGCCGCGCGCGTCGGCCAGGAGGTCATCCAGGGAAGTCCTATCGGCCTTGTCGCAGTCCGCTCCCATCAGGTCACGGTAGAGCTGCGCCACCGTGGCCAAGCGGTGGACATCATGCCGATACTCTCGGACCAGTGATCCCGATGCCCGGAAACAGCCCGAAAACGACGCCACTTCGTGCGTAAGCAGATCGACACATTGTCCCTCGCGCTCAAGCGAATCATGTTCATCCTATGGTCGAACAACCGCTCAGCTATTTCGCACCCCGCGAAAAGGCTGTACCATAGCCCTCTTTTGATGGGGATCGCCCAATCGATGACCAAGACCCTGTTGCGTTCCGCCGCGTTGTTCGGTGCCGGCATTTTGGTGGCCACACTCACGCCCGCTATCGGTGCGGTCGACGTGGGAACCTACAAGGAGCTCGACCAGTTCATGAACGTGTTCGAACGCGCGCGCTCGGACTATGTGGACAAGGTCGATGACCGCACGCTGATCAAGGGCGCCATCGAGGGCATGCTCGCGAGCCTCGATCCGCACAGCAGCTATCTCGACGCGCGCGACCGGCGCAACATGCGTACGCAGACCGAAGGCGCCTATGGCGGCCTCGGCCTTTCGGTCACGATGGAAGACGGCGCGGTCAAGATCATGACGGCGCAGGAGGACACGCCGGCGCAGAAGGCGGGTCTCAAGACCGGCGATTTCATCACCCATCTCGACAGCCGGCTGCTTTACGGTGGCACGCTGGACGAAGCCGTCGATCAGATGCGTGGCAAGCCCGGCAGCAAGATCACGCTGACCGTGGTCCGTCCCGGTCGCGACAAGCCGTTCGATGTCACGCTGACCCGCGAACTGATCCAGCTCAAGCCGGTCAAGTGGGAGGTCAGGAACCAGGTTGGAATCATCAACATCAACACGTTCGTCAACTCCAATACCGGCGACTCGGTGAAGGCGGCGATCGCCGATATCCAGAAATCGCTCGGCCGTGATCCGCTCGGTTATGTGGTCGATCTGCGATCCAATCCCGGCGGCCTGCTCGATCAGGCGATCGAGGTCTCCGATATCTTCCTCGAGCGGGGCGAGATCGTCTCGCAGCGCGGTCGGGAAAAGACCGATATCGAGCGCCGCTACGCCACACCGGGCGATCTCGCGCATGGCCTGCCGATCATCGTCCTTGTCGACGCCGGGTCGGCATCGGCCGCAGAGATCGTCGCAGGCGCGCTTCAGGATCAGAAGCGCGCGCTGGTGATGGGCGAGCGCAGCTTCGGCAAGGGCTCGGTCCAGACGGTGATCGAGCTGAGTGATGAGACGGCGCTCAAGCTCACGACCGCGCGCTATTACACACCTTCGGGCCGGTCGGTTCAGGAGGGCGGAATAAATCCCGACATTGTCGTGCCCCAACTGAGCGACAGCGACTATAAGAGCCGGCCACGCCTGCGGGAGGCCGATTTGCGCCGCCATTTGATCAACGAGGCGAAGATCGACGACAAGGTGCTGGAGGATGATGGCAAGCCCGACCCCCGCTTCATCCTTACCGCGGAAGCATTGAAGAAACAGGGGATCGACGACTTCCAGCTCGACTATGCGGTCAAGGCGATCGCGCGGATGGGCCAGCCTCCCCTCCGTACGGCAGAGAACGGGCCGAAAGCGGGCGCGCGTTAGGGCCTCCCTTGGCAGGCAGGGTCGTTGAACATATACCCTGCCAATGACCCGCTTCGCCCAAGCCCGGCTTGCCGCTTTGCTTCTGCCGGCTGCGTTGATGGCCGGCGCACTCGGGTCGCAATATGTCGGCGGACTTTATCCCTGCGAGATGTGCCATTGGCAACGCTGGCCGCATTATGGCGCGATCGCGCTGGCGCTGCTCGCCTTCCTTCTTCCCGAAAAGCCGTGGGGACGGGTGCTGCTGGCACTCGCTATCCTCGCGATTCTCGGCAGTGGAGCTATCGGTATCTTTCATGCGGGCGTCGAATATCACTGGTGGCCCGGCATCACGCGCTGTGCGGCGGCGCTGGCTGGCGGATCGAGCGCAGACGTCCTCGCGCAGATCATGGCAACGCCGGTGATATCCTGCGATCGGCCGCAATGGACGCTGCTCGGTATCTCGCTCGCGGGTTTCAACGCTATCTTCTCGCTTCTCGGCGCGCTGGGGATCACCCTTCTATGGAGACATGGGGCATGAGCAGAGAGAAGCAGCGCGAGAGCATGCTCCGGGTCGATCACGCGGGCGAATATGGCGCCACGCGAATCTATGCCGGGCAGCTCGCGGTCATGGGCCAGCGCGGGCCAGGCGCCCGTTCCATCGCCCGCATGGCCGAGCAGGAATCGCGGCATCGCGCGCTATTCGACCGGATGATCGCCGAGCGCGGCGTCCGTCCGACCGCGCTTCAGCCGCTATGGAACGTCGCCGGCTTCGCGCTCGGCGCGGCTACGGCTCTGATCGGGCCCATGGCGGCGATGGCCTGTACGGCGGCCGTTGAGGCGGAGATCGACCGGCATTATGGCGAGCAACTCGATCAGCTGGGGGATTCCGATCCGGAACTCCGTGCGACGATAGCCGAGTTCCGCAGTGAGGAAGTCGAGCACCGCGAAATCGCAATCGCGGCAGGCGCGGAACAGGCGCCGGGCTACCCAGTTTTGTCAGGAGCGATCCGCCTCGGATGCCGCCTTGCCATTCACCTATCGCGCTACATATGATGCCGGAAACTATAGGAGCCGCGCCGATGAGAATGTCTCGCTTTCTGGCATCGGCTTTGACCGTGGGCCTTTTAACGGCCGGCCTCGGCGCCGTACCTGTCGCGGCGCAGCGCAGCGAGAAGGTACTCACCATCTTCGGCGGCGATAAATGCCCGACGAGCAATGGCGACGAGATCGTGATCTGCCGCCGCCTGCCCGAAGAGGAGCGCTATCGGATCCCGCGGGAGCTTCGCGAGACCGGTGAGCGCGGCAACGAGACCTGGGGAGATCGCGCTGCGAGCATCGAATATGTCGGGCGCAGTGGCACGAACAGCTGCTCGCCCGCGGGCGCGGGCGGCGCCAGCGGCTGTTTCCGCGAGATGGCCCGCAAGGCCTGCGATGAAGATAAGGCCCAGGGCAAGAAGTGCGGAATAAAGTTCTGATGCGCCGGGATCCAACGCTCAGCCGCTAGCGCGCGCCCGATTGATCGCCGCCTCGAGCGTGCCGAGCGTGCATGGCTTGCGCAGCAATTGTTCGCCCGCGCGCAACGTCACCCGGTCGTCGCCGGTCATGAAGATCACCGGCAACGATGGCCGCTCCTGCCGGGCCAATTGAGCCAAGGACCGGCCGTCGCCGCCACGGCCCAGCCGCACGTCGGTGATGAGGAGATCGAAGCCGCTCTGCGCAAGCCGGTCCAGCGCAGCGATTCCGTCGGCCGCCCAGATCACCTCATGGCCGAGTTCGGCGAGCAGGTCGCCAACGACTCCCCCGACGAGTTCGTCGTCGTCGACCCAAAGCACCCTCATACCCTCACGCCCTGATGGCCGAATTGTCTATTTGGCCGGCTCATCGCGCGCGGGCTATCGCTTCCCTGAGCTTACCGAACGAGAATGGTTTGCGCAGCACGGGCCCTGGTGCCGCCAGGCCCTCGCCATAACCGGTCATGAAGATGACGGATAGGTTGGGGTTGTGTTCGGCGGCCTTGCGGGCAAGGGCGAAGCCTGTCATCCGCGGCATCCTGACATCGGTGATGAGGAGATCCACGGCGAACTTGCACCGTGCGAGCCATTCGAGCGCGAGAGTCCCGTCCGGCGCTTCATAAACATCATGCTTCAGCTCGCGAAGCATGTCGCCCGTTGATTCCCGGATCAAAAGATCGTCATCGACACATAATATCCGCATGATCTCCGGCTCCCGAATTACGTCAGCGTATACGCCCGAAAATACCGATCCGATGATCCCCGCGTTTCTACTTAGGTCAGGCTCGATCGATCGCCGGAGCAGGTGCGCTGACAAACGCCCAAGTCTGGAACGATATCCTGCCGGCACGTTCACCGCCCCGAAAGGCGAAGGGAGTTAATCGGCGCCATGAAGTCGCTCAACGTGCTGAGCCTGCTAATCGCCGCGATTCCGGCCCATGCCGCGCCAGTGCCGACCGAAGCACGCGGGCCACGCATCAGCACGCTTGTTGTGTTCGGCGCCGATCCCTGCCCGCAAAGCAGCGATGACGAGATCATCGTCTGTGCCCGACAACCCGAGACCGAGCGCTACCGCATCCCTGAGCCGTTCCGCAACAGGCGGCCGGAGGAGCCCGGCATTAGCTGGGCCACGCGGTCGCGCACTCTGGATATGGTCAGCCGGCGCGGAATCCCGAACAGCTGCTCACCGATCGGCAGCAACGGTCAGACCGGCTGCCTACGTCAGTTCCTGGAGACGGCGCGGGCAGAGCGCGAGGCAGCGAAGCGCGGAGAGTAGAGTTTCACAACCGCCTGCATCGCCCAAGATGCGACTCGTTAACTCTTCCGCTCCGCAATGCTCGGGCTATACTGCGCGCGCGAAGGACAGATGAAAGCGATCGATCCAGACTTGCTGCTCAGGGCTTATTCCATCGGCGTGTTCCCGATGGCGGACAGCCGCGCGGCCGACGACGTCTATTGGGTCGAGCCGAAAAAGCGCGGGATATTGCCGCTCGACCGCTTTCGACTCTCGAGGTCGCTGGCCAAGACCATCCGGTCGGATCGGTTCGCTGTCAGCGTCGACCAGGCCTTTGCGGATGTTGTCGCGCAGTGCGCGGCGAGCACCGAGGATCGCCCGGACACTTGGATCAATCCGGCCATCGAGCGCGCTTATGCCGACCTTCATCGGCGCGGACATGCCCATTCGATCGAGACGTGGCAAGGCGGCCGTCTGGTCGGCGGGCTTTATGGTGTGAAGCTCGGCGGTGCCTTTTTCGGCGAAAGCATGTTCAGCCGCGAAAGCAACGCCTCGAAGGTCGCGCTCGCCTGGCTGGTAGCGAGACTGCGGGCGGGCTGCTTTCGGCTGCTCGACTGCCAGTTCATCACCGAGCACCTGCGCTCGATGGGCGCAATCGAAGTCAGCCGCGATGATTATGTCGCATTGCTGGACTCCGCGCTCGGCTTCGCCGGTGCGGGTTCGGCTACGGTCTCCGACGCAGGCTGGCCGCGCGCCGATTTCTTCGCGCTCGACGTTGTGGCACCGCCCGGCGCGACCGATCCCGAAGGACGCACGGTATCCGGGCCTATATCGGGATGCACCATCGTGCAGCTCTTGGGCCAGACGTCGTAGACCGGATCCTCCACGGCGTTGAGCGAGGGCGACTCCTTGAACAGCCAGCCCGAGAAGACGCGACGCCAGGTGCCGTCGCGGCCGCGTACGTCGGTCTGGATGAACGCTCCCGTCAACTGTTGATCCTCCCACGGCGCAGTCGTCTCGCAAGCGCGTAGCCGCAAGACCACATCGCCGACGCGGATCGCCTGTCCCGGCCGCAGCGTGAACTCGCGGGAAACACCGTTGCGTTTGTTAAGCAGCCCGATCACGGCAATCCGCTTGTCCAGCGGCGTTCCTTCGGCGACAAGTGGCTTGTCCGGCACCTTTGCGACCGTCGGCGCGGCCTGCGGGGCCGGTTCATCGGCTGCAGCGCTGGCGTCTCCGGCAGGCGCCAAGGCTGTTTCCGGCACGGGAGCCTGCTCCTCGGACTGGACTGCCTCCGTCGGCGCCTGCTCCTGGCCGACGGCCTGCCAGCCGATGATGCCGGCCAGGCCGCCGAGCGCCACGGCGCCCAGCGCCCAAGATCTCACGGCTTGGGAGCCTCCGCGGTGCTGGTCTGCGGGGGTGGCGTACTCCCGCCCGACTTGTTGATGAACTGGCCCACCATGCTCATCAGGTCCATCGCCCCCTGCGTATCGGCGATGGTATCGCCGTCCTTGAGCGGGACGCTATCCCCACCGGGGATCAGCGATATGAATGTCGAGCCCAACAGCCCTTCGGAGGTGATGGCCGCACTGCTGTCCGAGGGCAGCTTCACGGCCGGGTCGATCGCCAATGTCATCTTGACCTGGAAGCTCTGGGCATCGAGTTGCTGATCGATCACCGTGCCGACTTTCATGCCCGCCACCCGGACTTCGCTACCGATATTGACGCCAGTCGAATTGGGAAAAAGCGCGGAGATATGGATCGCGCCCTCCTTTGTGCCACCGCCGGTCCTCGCCCAGGCAAACCAGACGAACCAGACGGCAAAGAGCACGACGAACAGTCCGACCAGCGCCTCGCCGACATTCTCGCGGAACAACGACTTCATGGTTCAGTTCGGGCTCCAAGCCTCATAGTCGCCGGTGGCTGCAGCGCGCACGCCGCCCCGCTCCAGCGCGCCGGCAGGCCGATAAGCCTCGTCGGTTCCGGTCATGTTGGGCAAAGGCGACTTCTGCCAGTTGCGTGCCTTGGGCATGCGGTCCGGGGTGACATCCGTGCTGTGATGCAGCCAGCCATGCCATTCCGGCGGGACACGACTCGCATCGTTCGAGCCCGAATAGATGACCCAGCGACGCTTGCGGCCGTCGGTGGTTTCGCCGCCCTCGAAGTAGACATTACCGAGCGCATCCTGGCCAACACGGGACCCGTTCCGCTTGCTCCACAGCAGCGTCCCGATCGTCGCGCCGTTCCACCAGGTGAAAATCTTCTCGAGCATGAGTCTCGCTTAGACGCTGCGCCCCCTCGCGCGCAACCGTTTAGGGATTTTTCCACACAACCTTGTCACCCGGCACGATTCCCTTCGCTGCGGCGAGGCCGCCTCCAATCTCAAGTACGGCACCGGCAGGTCCGATCGAGTTCACGGGCACAAGATCGTTGGGAATAGCATGTACGATGTTCGAGATTGTGCCGTCGGGGCCGATGAAGATGATATCCAGCGGAATATAGGTGTTCTTCATCCAGAAGCTGGCGAAGCGCGGGGGCACCATCGGAAAGATCATGCCCTGGCCGGGCGGCAGGCTGTCGCGATACATCAGTCCGCGGGCCTGCTCTGCATCGGTTCGAGCCACCTCCACTTGGAACTGGACCTTGCCCTTCGCTGTCCGGACCTCGAGGGGAACAGACGCAAGCTGGCCTGGCAAGTGCCGGTCGGCCGCATGAGGCTCTCCCGAAGCACAACCGGCGACCGTCAGAAGCCCGAGCGCCACAACGCCCGGCAGCCATCCCGCCCTTTTCATGGGATCAGCCGGCGATCAGTTCGACCGCGAGAGGCCCCTTGCGGCCTTCGGCGATGCGGGCCTTCAGCCTGGTTTCCGGAACAAGATCGCCAAGCCCGGCGCGGCGCACGGTCTCCATATGGACAAAAATGTCCTGGCTTTCGCCCTCGCGCACCAAAAAACCATAGCCTTTCAGCCGGTTGAACCATTTGACGATCACGACCTCGGGATCGCCCGCCTGGTTGACGAGCTGGGTGGGATCGACCCGATCCGCAGCCCGTTTGGCGATCATATCCGGATCGGGTCCGGTCGCGGTCGAAAGATCGATAGCAAGAATACGGCGGGCCTGCAGCCCGCGATCGCGCAACACCACCTCACAGGCGACGCGCGCGCCTTCAGGCAAGGTGCGCCGGCCATGATCGCGCAGCACGGAGAAATGAACCAGCACGTCGCCGCGGTCGCCGTCGCCCGCAATGAACCCGAAACCGCGCGTCGCATCGAACCATTTCACCGTCCCGACAACGGTTTCGGCGGGCTCGCCTGTAGCCATCGACACCCGTTCCTGTCCGTCGGTCGAGCTGACCTCGCACAACGTCATAGACGCGACAGACTGTTCATTCATCGTCAGACACCTGCTGCTCGGGGCCTAAAGCCTAGCACATAACGCCATTGAAACGAAGCCATTCCGAACTCACATCACGCCATTGCGCGCTTTCGGCTATAGATCAATATCCCCGTCCGCCGGATCGGCCTCAAGAATGCGAAAAATAAGGTCGAGCGAATGGCCTGCCCGGGCCATGGCAGCGACCCAACGGCGTTTGCGGTCGGGATCGGGCGGCGCTTCCGCAAAAGGGCCGATCCGTCGGCGGCGCGCATAGCGGAGGGCTGCCTGCTCCGCCTCCTCGACATTCTCCTCCATGACCTGCTGCGCCAGCTCGCTGCTCACGCCGGCCATCTGCAGCGCCCCCTTGATCCGGACCGCACCGTAGCCGCGCCGCAACATCGAGTCCGAGCGGACGATGGCGAAGCTACGGTCGTCGATGAAGCCTTTATCGGCAAACCGGCGAACGAGCGGTTCGACCTGGGGTTCTCCCGGTCCCTGCCAGCCCCGTTCTCGAAGCTTACGCGTCAGATATCGCGACAATCTGGCGCCCGTCGTAGCGTAACGCGCGACATAATCGAGCGCCGCGCGTTCGAGTGCTTCGGCGTCGAAAGGCGTGGCAGCTTTGCGAGGTGATCGGGGCATGCGCCATGATTGTGCCACAGTCGGGCCGGATTTTGAACGCGCGCCTCGGTTTATGGTGCATATGAGCAAGGTTGGTCAACGTTAGGCTACGCCCCCCGGAGGTGCAAATGCCGGCGGATCGGTCCGGCAAGGCTCTGGAAGTGCAAAGGAACGACACCCTGATGGCCCTGGTGCCCACGCCGACAGTTGATACGCTGCCGCGCCGTTTCTCGGATTTTGACACGCTCACCGCCGCGCTCGACTATGCGGCGACGGGCGCCCGCGGGCTGAACTTCCATGATGCGCGCGGAACCCTCACGCAGCCCTATCCTTATGCGACCCTACGGGCCGATGCGATCGCCAATGCCGGACGGCTTGTCGCGGCCGGGATAGAACCAGGTGACCGCGTCGCGTTGGTAGCCGAGACCGGTCCCGACTTTGCGGCGATGTTCTTTGGCGCGGTCTACGCCGGGGCCTGGCCCGTGCCGTTGCCGCTGCCGACGTCGTTCGGGGGCAAGGGCAGTTATATCGAACAGCTCGCCGTCCAACTGGGCAGCTCCGATCCACGGCTGTTTCTGTTCCCGGCGGAGCTTGAGGAAATGGCATCGGAGGCGGCCAGACTCCATGGCGTCCAGGCCATTAGCTACGAGGCCTTCGGCGAGCGCGACCCGCTCGATACGAAGCCAAGGCAGGCCAACCCCGACGATGTCGCCTATTTGCAATATTCCAGCGGATCGACGCGCTTTCCCCATGGCGTGGCGGTCAGCCATCGCGCGCTGCTGAACAATCTCGCGGCACATGCCTGGGGGATGGCGGTCGAACCTCAGGACCGCTGCATCAGCTGGTTGCCCTGGTACCATGACATGGGGCTGGTGGGCTGCTTCCTATCGCCTATCGCGAACCAGGTTTCGGTCGACTATCTGAAAACAGAGGACTTTGCTCGCCGTCCCCTCGCCTGGCTCGATCTTATTAGCCGGAACCAAGGCACCTCAATCAGCTATTCGCCGACTTTCGGCTACGACATCTGCGCGCGACGCATGTCGAGCCAGACGCGGGCGTCCGAACGGTTCGATCTGTCGCGCTGGCGTCTGGCCGGCAATGGCGCCGACATGATCAGGCCGGATGTGATGCAGGCATTCGTCGATGCATTCTCCGAGGCGGGCTTCAAGGCGACGGCGTTCTTGCCCAGCTACGGACTGGCGGAAGCGACGCTCGCTGTCTCGATCATGCCGCCGGGCGAAGGAATCGTCGTCGAACTGGTCGAGGAAACCGAGCTCTCGGGAAGCGACCACCGCCAGGATCGGCCGCGCCGCTATCGTTCTGTCGTCAATTGCGGGCGACCGGTCAGGGACATGGCCGTCGAAATCCGCGACGAGGATGGCTCGCCATTGCCAGAAAAAATGATCGGCAAGCTCTGGGCCCGGGGGCCGTCGATAATGCAGGGCTATTTCCGCGACGACGAGGCCACCGCTGCGTGCATGGTCGATGGCTGGCTCGACACCGGCGACATGGCCTATATCTCGAACGGCTATATCTACATCGTCGGCCGCGCCAAGGACATGATCATCATCAACGGCAAGAACCACTGGCCACAGGACATCGAGTGGGCGGTGGAGCAGCTGCCTGGCTTCAAGGCAGGCGATATCGCGGCCTTCGCGATCACCACGCCCGGCGGCGAAGAGACGCCGGCCGTGCTCGTCCAATGCCGGACCTCCGACCCCGGCGAGCGCGCGCGGCTACGCAACCAGATTCGGGAGAAGGTCCGCGCGATCACGGGCATGCACTGCGTGGTCGAGCTGGTGCCGCCGCGGACCCTTCCCAAGACCAGTTCGGGCAAGCTCAGCCGCGCCAAGGCCCGCAATCTCTATCTCGCCGGCGAGATCCAGGGTTACGACATAGCGGCCTGAGGTGCCGGATATCCCCGTACGATCTGCGCCTGCTGAATTTCCCGGTCTATGGAATGACGGCCGGTGAGACAGCGCTTCGCGCCGAAGCGGCACTCGCCATCCCGTCGGGCCAGATTCTGGAATGCCGCGGCCGTCGCTTGTCCGCAATCGCTCCAATCTCAGCGATGACTATGTCGCCCATCTCAGGACGCCCAGCCACGCAGCGGTCATCGTTACCGCCGGCGGCGGGGCGCAGCTGGATTGCGCTGTGTCCAGCTGAAGCCTCCGGCCGAACGGGCCAGCCCCTTGCGCTCAATGACACCCGCCGCTATGTGCCCGCCTCTCGACCCTGGAGGAGTGTAGCTCAGTTGGTAGAGCATCGGTCTCCAAAACCGAGGGCCGTGGGTTCGAGTCCCTCCACTCCTGCCATCAACCGCAAGGTCGATGGCTGGCGGGCCGAAGGGGTCGAGAGAAGGTAGCGAGGTCAGGTCCCCGGCCGCAGGCTGATTAAGTGGACCGCCGCCTCATGCCGGTATTTATATGGTTTTCGAGTGCGGGCAGGACAGGCGAGGACGTGGCAAGGACTTCACCCGGCGAGTTTATCAACCAGGTCAAGGCCGAGACGAAGAAAGTCGTCTGGCCGTCCCGGAAGGAGACCGTGACGACCACCATCATGGTGGGAATCATGACGACGCTGCTGGCGTTGTTCTTTTTCGGAATCGACCAGCTCTTCGCGGCGCTTGTGAAGTTCCTGCTTTCGCTCGTAGGCTGAAGCCTTTTGGATTACCGCGGTATCGAGCCGGTCGATGAATCGTCCGCCTCGAAATCGCTCTACTACGGAGACGTTGGCGTTCATGGCGCGCTGGTACATCATTCACGCCTATTCGGGCTTCGAGAACAAGGTGAAGGAGACGATCCTCGCCGATGCCGCGCGCCTGGGGCTAGAGCAGCTCGTCGAGGCGATCGAAGTGCCGACCGAGAAGATCACCGAGGTTCGCCGCGGCAAGAAGATCACGTCGGATCGGAAATTCTTTCCCGGCTATGTGCTCGCGAAGCTCAGCATGAACGACGACGTCTATCACCTGGTAAAAAACACGCCGAAGGTGACGGGCTTTCTCGGTTCGTCCGGCAAGCCCCAGCCGATCAGCGAGACCGAGGCCGCCCGCATCCTTCACACCAAGGATGAGGCCGCCGCCGCCGCGCCCAAGGCCAAGCTCAAGGTCGATTATGAGATCGGCGATCAGGTCAAGGTGCTCGACGGCCCCTTCGCCAGCTTCAATGGCACTGTGGAGGAACTCGATTTCGATCGCAGCCGCGTCAAGGTCTCGGTTTCGATCTTCGGTCGCGCGACCCCGGTGGAGCTGGAATTCGAGCAGGTCGAGCGGGTCAAATAGCCGACGCAGGAAATTGGACGTCAACCGGCGAAGCCGGAATCTCGCTCGGCAGCGATCGACCGAACGTCCGCTCCGCTCTCGAGATGCCCGCGCCGGCATGACGATTTGCGAAATTCCGGCGAAAACCGGAATGTGCCTTCGAGGCACGAAACTGCGGGAGGCAATCCGAAAGGGGCGCCGCATGAACCGCTAAACTTGAACGGGAGGATCGCAGGAAAGTGGCTCGCACTTTTCGGCTTCGCGATCGGACCACGAAAGAGTGAGTGAAACATGGCTAAGAAGATCACGGGCTATATCAAGCTCCAGGTGCCCGCTGGAAAGGCGAACCCATCGCCGCCGATCGGCCCCGCGCTCGGTCAGCGCGGCGTCAACATCATGGATTTCTGCAAGGCGTTCAACGCCCAGACCGGTGATCAGGAGCCCGGCACGCCGCTGCCGACGATCATCACCGTCTATGCGGATCGTTCGTTCAGCTTCACGACCAAGCAGCCGCCGGCGACCTATCTGATCAAGAAGGCGCTGAACCTTAAATCGGGCTCGAAGGAGCCGGGCAAGGCCAGCGCGGGGAAGATCAAGCGCTCGCAGCTTCAGCAGATCGCCGAAGTGAAGATGAAAGATCTCAACGCCAACGATATCGACGCGGCGACCCGCATCATCGAAGGCTCCGCCCGCGCGATGGGCCTCGAAGTGGTGGAGGGCTAAGACGATGGCCAAGCTCAGCAAGAAACAGAAGAACCAGGCCGGTTCGGTCGACCGGAATAAGTTCTATGCCGTTGACGAGGCGATCGCTCTCGCCAAGGCGAACGCAACGTCGAAGTTCGACGAGACGATCGAGGTCGCCCTGAACCTCGGCGTCGATCCGCGCCATGCCGACCAGATGGTGCGCGGCGTCGTTACCCTACCCAAGGGTACGGGCAAGGACGTTCGCGTCGGCGTATTCGCCCGTGGGGCAAAGGCGGACGAGGCGAAAGCTGCGGGCGCCGAGGTCGTTGGCGCGGAAGATCTCCTCGAGACGATCCAGGGCGGCACTGTCGATTTCGACCGCTGCATCGCCACTCCCGACATGATGGGTCTGGTAGGCCGTCTCGGTAAGATTCTGGGCCCGAAGGGCCTGATGCCCAACCCCAAGCTCGGCACGGTGACGATGAACGTTGCCGAGGCGGTCAAGGCGGCCAAGGGCGGCCAGGTCGAGTTCCGCGTCGAGAAGGCCGGAATCATTCACTCCGGGATCGGCAAGGCGAGCTTCCCGGCAGAAGATCTGCGCGCCAATTTCGACGCGTTCGTCGACGCGATCGTCAAGGCGAAGCCGACCGGCGCCAAGGGCAAATATCTCAAGAAGGCCGCGGTCAGCTCGACCATGGGCCCGGGCCTGCGCATCGATACGGCCGACCTCGGCGCTTGACCGATCTCCCGCGCCAGCGGGTGTCACGACATAGAAGGAGCGGCTGGTCAGCGGACCGGTCGCTCCTTTTTATTGTCTCATCGTCCAGAACCGTTGCTCCCGTCGGAATTCTTTACATATAGCTGACGCCTGACTGACGGTTTGCTACCAAAAGCGAAGCTTTCCCGCCACTTTCCGCAATTGGCACGCTTCTCGCTTATGAGGACATGAACTCGTCTTCGTGGGGGACGGACGGGGGAGGTGATCCGATGGTGAATGCCGCATGCCGGGGGGTAAGTGCGTTGACCGTCGCCCTTGTGATCACCTCTCCTGCCTGGGCCCTGCCCGAGGAGAATTCGACGTGGCTGGAAGCCGTTCTCCAGCCGAGTAGCGATGTGGTGTTTCTGTTTGCCGTGCTGGGCGTGGTCGTGGGGCTCTATGCCAGCCGGAAGCGTCGGGAACCTTGAGGTTCCGCATTTGTGTAGCGTTTGCGTTGCCATTCCCCTGTAGTGTAGCGATGCGTACCACCCCCCTGCCCCCGGCCAAGCGGATCGGGCGGCGGGGGTTGTTTTTTTGCGGGGCGATTGACCTGACCCGCGTCCCGCGCTTCAAGCGGGGCATGACCGCGACCCTCGAAAAGCTCGAAGCCACCATCGCCTCGCGACGCGGCGGCGACTCCAGCGCGTCTTATGTCGCGTCACTGTTCCTGCGCGGCTTGCCCAAGATCGCGCAGAAACTGGGCGAGGAAGCGACCGAGACCGTTATCGCCGCGATGATGGGCGACCGGGCGGCGGTAAAGGCGGAGGCGGCCGATCTGCTGTTCCATCTCCTCATCCTGCTCGCCGCCGCTGACGTGCCGCTCGCCGATGTCATGGCCGAGCTCGAACGCCGCGAAGGCACCTCTGGCTTGGCCGAAAAGGCAGCCCGCCCCCAATAGTCACCGCGTGGAGCAAAATGATGCCGATCGATCCTGCCGCCCCCTATGACGACAGCAATGTCTTCGCGCGCATCCTCCGCGGCGAGATTCCCTCGAAGAAGGTCTATGAGGACGAGTTCGCCTTCGCCTTTCATGACATCAGCCCCCAGGCGCCGGTCCATCTGCTCGTTGTTCCGAAGGGGCGCTACGTCTCCTGGGACGATTTCAGTGCGAAGGCTAGCGATGCTGAGATTGCCGGCTTCGTAAGGGCGATAGGTCACGTCGCACGCGAGGCTGGCCTGGTCGAGCCGGGATATCGAATGCTCGCAAATGTCGGTCAACATGGTCATCAGGAGGTACCACACCTCCATGTCCACCTGTTCGGTGGGCGTCAGTTCTACGAGATGGTCTCGCCGCCACGTTGACGAAAAGGGGCCAGATCGCGGCGATCCGGCCCCTTCCCGACGATCAGCCTATCGAATCAGAAGCGAAAGCCGAATCCGGCCAAGACCTGATTCCGCGAAAAGCCCTGCTCGTAATTGGAGTAGCGATATTCCGCTTTCACGAACGCGTTGGGGCCGACTGCATATTCAGCACCGGCACCCACCCGGTAACCATCGAATTTGCGGCTCCCGCGGACGACGGTCGTGCCGTCATCCAGCGTCCCTTTCGCCCGTGCGTTGGTGTAGCCTGCCTTGACGTAGAGCAGGGTCCGATCCCCCACGACGGTACCGATCCGCCCGCCGACATAGAGATCGCGACCCGCCTTGGCGCACAGACGCGGATCGGCGGCGGTGGCGGAACCAGCGCAAGCCTTGGCAGTCGAATCGCTCGCCTCGGCTTCGATTCCGACCAGACCCATGCCGGTCTGGAAATCATATCCTGCGCCGATGCCGTAGGCCACGGCGTCGTCATGTCCGTTGTTCGACACCCGATCCCATCCGACCAGACCCTCCACGCGGGGGCCGGTGAACGGGGCCCGTCCGCTTGCGTCCTGGGCAAGGGCGGGGGTCGCTGTGCTTGCCGCAAGGAGAGCGGCGACAACGATGCTGCGCATGTTATAACTCCATCTGTAATTTCGTCTTCGGAAGATGGTGAAGACGTGGGAGCGCTAGTGCACCACAGCGTCGATTGTTGCATGAACGTCAGATAAACAGCAGGAAATGTTGCATTTTTGCCACGACTTGAGATTGCGGGCGGGCGGAAAGATGCGCCGGCTCTGCTCTACAATTGTCCTGACGCTACTGATCGGCGCGGCCCAGCCGGGCCGTCAGCCGCTCGGTATCTTTTCCGATTGGGGGGCATTCCGCGATGCCCGCCCCGTGCACTGCTATGCAATCGCTACTCCGGCGCGGCGGGCTGGGCGGTACCGAAGCTTTGCGTCGGTCGCGATCTGGCCGCGCGAACGGATCAGCGGGCAGATTCATTTTCGCCTACGCGAACCACGAGCGCCGCGAAGCCCGATCCGGCTGTTCGTCGGGGAGCGGCAGTTTTCGCTGGTCGCCGGCAGCGTCGATGCCTGGGCGCCCGACGCGCGAGCTGACGCCGCGATCATCGCGGCGATGCGCAGTGCCACGTCGATGCGCGTTGCCTGGGTCTCGGCAGACGGGCGCGATCGGTCCGATGGATATTTGCTCAAGGGAGTCGCGACCGCCATCGACACGGCGGCGCTGGGCTGCGCACGGCGGTGAGGTGCCGCTAGACTACGTCATTATTCGCCAGCGGCTGCCTCGCACGCAGCGAGAGCGTCGACCGCACATGATCGACGTAGGTGTCGCTCGAAGGCTGCGCCCAAGCCCGCAACTCTTCGATCAATGAGAAATGTGCGCATAGTTCGGCTGCTTCGAAGAGCGGCACACTCGCATGCTCGGTTCGCAGTGCTTGAAGAATGAGGGGCCGGGCAAGTTCAGGATCACGAAGCGCCAGTCCGGATAGCGCCTCGTCGCGGACAATATCGTCATTTTCATGGGCTGCCTGGATCAGCGCGGTTCTGACGACGGGCGTATCGACTGCCGATTGTGACAGAAGGAATGTCGCCCAATCTCGGTTGGCGTGGACAGGGTCGCGGGTCAATCGGATCAAGAGCGCGAGATTAGCCTCGGCGAACGGGCTTCCCTGAAGCGGAACCTCGTCATCCCCAAAAAACGAGCAGAGAAATTCCGAGGGAGGGCTATAGCCGTCGGTCATATATTACACTGCCATGCCTCACGCTGCTGGGCGAGACCCGTCACTCCCGCATCGCCTCGGCGGCCAACGCGTCGGCCTCGATCAGCAGGGCATCCTCCGCCAGGCCCTGCGCCACTGTCTCGCGGCCGATCAGGACCAGCACCGGCACCGCCAGCGGCGAGACGCGTTCAAGCTTGACGTGGACGATATGCTCAGCGGCGCGCTCGATCAGGGCGCCGAGCCGCCCGACATCGGTCATCTTCGCGCGCGCATCGGCCCAAGCGGCGTCGAGCAGGAGGTGATCGGGCTCATAGCGGCGGAGCACGTCGTAGATCAGGTCCGTCGAAAAGGTTACTTGGCGCCCCGACTTCTTTTTGCCCGGATGCTGGCGCTCGACGAGCCCGCCGATGACGGCCACTTCCCGAAAGGCCCGCTTGAGCAGGGCAGAGCCTTCGACCCACTGGACAAACTCCTCCTCCAAGATCTCGGCGGAAAACAGGCTCTTCGGATGGGTCACCGGTTCGAGCGAATAGCAGGCGATCGCATAGTCGCTGGCGACGAAACCAAGCGGCGAAAGGCCCTGACTTTCCATCCGCCGCGTCAGCAGCATGCCAAGCGACTGGTGCGCGTTCCAGCC